>Ga0209344_10001531_pt1 | contig 29547 bp, 35 predicted proteins | sample Cruoilmetagenom6_FD_187293 | JGI IMG/M metagenome (GOLD analysis project Ga0209344, IMG submission 187293) | Oil polluted marine microbial communities from Coal Oil Point, Santa Barbara, California, USA - Santa Barbara Oil Seep Sample 6 (SPAdes)... | ecosystem: Environmental > Aquatic > Marine... | reverse complement strand
ATAATTGCCCCAAAAAACAGATAGGAATTATGGCCAACAATATAAAAGAGCAAAAGGATATTTTATCCAAATTAAATATACAACAGTTAAATCCTATGCAGGAAGAGGCTATTGCGGTTATTGAAAAAACTGCCAACACTATAGTTCTGTCCCCAACTGGGACCGGTAAGACCTTGGCGTTTCTTTTGCCTTTATTGGAAACCCTGGATCCTAATATTGACGAGGTACAGGCCCTAATTTTGGTGCCTACCCGGGAATTGGCCATACAAATTGAGCAAGTGGTTAGGAATATGGGAACCGGTTATAAAGTGAATGCCGTTTATGGAGGACGTCCTATGTCCAAGGATAAGATTGAAATTAAACATAACCCTTCTATTTTAATTGGGACCCCAGGGCGTATTTTAGACCACTTTGACAGTGACCGGTTCTCCAAGGACAGTATTAAAACATTGGTGTTGGACGAGTTTGACAAGGCCTTGGAGATTGGATTTGAACTTGAAATGAGCGCAATTCTCAATGAATTGCCCAATATAAAAAAACGCATCCTAACCTCAGCAACCCAAGGCGTTGGGATTCCTAGTTTTGTAAAATTGGATAAGCCGGTAATTATTAATTATTTACAAGAAAATACAGTATCAAAATTAGCGATCAAGACAGTGGTTTCACCGGTCAAGGATAAGTTGCCAAGTCTATTGGGCCTGTTATTGCACCTAGGAAATAAACCAGGAATAATCTTCTGTAACTTTAGGGACAGTATTGAGGAAGTGAGTACTTTTTTGAGAAAAAATAATATAGCCCACAGCTGTTTCTCAGGGGGAATGGAACAGAAGGATAGGGAGCGTTCCCTTATTAAGTTTAGAAATGGCACCAGTCAAATCCTGATTGCTACAGATTTGGCGGCCAGAGGGATCGATATCCCTGAGTTGAATTATATTGTTCATTACGAACTTCCACATTCTTTGGAGGAGTTTACCCATAGAAATGGAAGAACGGCTAGGGTAAAGGCCAAAGGCACCGCCTATGTGCTGAAATGGGAAAAAGAAAGCCTTCCATCGTTTATAGCAGAAACACAGGTAGCGGATATTTCAAAGCAGGCGACCATAAAACGGCAGTTGTGGGAAACCTTGTTTATTTCGGGAGGAAGAAAGGACAAAATATCCAAAGGGGATATAGCCGGCCTGTTTTTTAAACAGGGAAATATCAATCATGATCAATTAGGGGAAATTGAGTTAAAACAAGACTGTGCCTTCGTTGCCGTCCCCTTGGAAATAGCAGAAGATTTGGTTAAAAAATTGAACAACACACGTTTAAAAAAGAAAAAAGTACGGATTTCTGTCCTGTAATTATGGGTACTAACCAGTGTAAATTTGAAAATTAGGGCCTAAAAAATAAGGGTTTTTAAATATAAATGAAGTAAATAGCTGTTTTTTAAATTATTAGCACCATCTTTGCAGGATAATATTATAATAAATTTAATTACATTACGATGAGTAGTAAAGGAACAGTAAAATTTTTCAACGACACAAAAGGTTTTGGTTTTATCACTGAAGAAGGTGTTGAAAAAGATCATTTTGTACACATTTCAGGTTTAATAGATGAAATTCGCGAAGGCGATGAAGTATCTTTTGACCTAAAAGAAGGTAACAAAGGATTAAACGCAGTAAACGTACAAGTTATATAATATATACTTCCATGTTTAATGAAAAGCCCGTCAACATTGACGGGCTTTTTTTTGTTTGTTAAATACATAGGGTTGTAAGAAATTAAGCGTAGTTTCGCGGCCTGTAAAAAATCAATATGAAGCGCATAAACGAATACAGGAAATTATTTGGAATAGAAAGGGAGATCGATCTAAAGGTACTTAAGAAAAGTTACCGCGACCTGGTAAAGGAATGGCATCCGGATAAATTTCAAGAAGGGGATATCAAGCGCGAAGAGGCGGAATTAAACAGTAGAAAGATAATAGATGGTTATCACTTTTTAGTGAGCATAGCTCCTGAAACCAAAGCAGCAAACTTAGAGGCTTATACGGAAACCATAGCCAATTCCGGAATTGCCGATTACCATCATAAGGGCCTTTTATTGGAAATTACCTTTTTGGATGGATCTACTTATGAGTACTTTGGCGTTACCAAACAGGTTTATATCAAGATGGTCAACTCCAATACTATTAATCGATTTGCCAAGCGTATGATCTATCCGAAATACAATTACAGGCAATCCAAAAGACAGCTGCAGGAAGCCTAATAGCTTTACGGCACCTATTTGGCCAGTATCGCCAATTGCATAGTTATTCAAAGGAGGTTAAAAGTAAGGACCCAATGGGTGCTACTTTACGTGGAATTATATGCTGTAACTTGGAAACTCAAGGAATTTTAATAATTATATGCCATCCTGTATAACTTCGGCGACAACAATGCCGATCGACAACAGAAATAGGATCAAGGCGGGCATTGATTTTATATTGGGGTCATCGGCCTTAAAATGCATGGCAATGGCACCCAACATGAAAATTCCCATAGCGCCGGCCGCAGGGGTGGTCAAATTCTCCAACCAAATAGATGTTAATAACAATACGGCAAGGGAAACTTTTAAAGTTCCTACTATATACATTATCACAGGGGACAGACGATAAGTCTCAAATTCTTCCTTCATGGATTTGGAGTCACCTCCCCGCCAAGGCGTGGGTTTGTTGAACCGAAGAAACCATACATTTATAATGGTGATAAAAATAATGATCTTGGCCGCCACTAAAAAGTAAGAAATAAGCATAGGCTTCGGTATAATTTAAATTGATCCAAGTTCCCCAGTCCCAATATAAGAATTATCCCATGGTATTTCTTCGGTATTTGGAATTATCCTTTTCTATTGGAATTTAATTACGCTACTCTTAGGGCAGTCGACCATTTTATATAGAATTTATTATAATCGAATATTTATTCGATTAATATAGCTATATTTGTACCGTGAGGGTAAAGGATGAATCAAAACAGTTGGCCATTGTTGAAAACACTATAGAGGTAGTTTTTGAAAGGGGCTTTGCAGGTATAAAGATGGCAGATTTGGCCAAGCGGGTGGGTTTATCGGTTTCCACTCTTTATGTCTACTATAAGAATAAAGAGGACTTAATAGTATCTATTGCCACCGATTTAATTGCCAGGGAAACCCAAAGAAGTGAACAAGGAATATCAGGGGATTTACCTTACAAAAAGAAACTCAAGACATTATGGCTGTTCTGGATCAACTTCAGTATTAATCATAGAAAGGAAATGAGTTTCTTGGAACAGCTAAAGAAATCGCCTTATTATGACAAAGTACCAGTGGCCGTGAAGGAAAACAAAAGTAAGTTGGCCATGGAATTGATTGATTTGGGGAAAAAGGAAGGGCTGTTAAAGAATATTGATAACAATATTCATTTCGCGGTGATCGGGGCCATAATGGGAGAGACTGTAAAATTAATCATGGACAAAAAATTGGAATTGCACCAAAAAGATATGGACTTGATGTTCTCCACAGTTTGGGACGCCATTAAAAGTTAGTATTTTTTTAATTTATAACAGAATAAATATTCGATAATAAAGCAATCTATGTCCTTTGATGGCAAAAAACATATATGGATCACTTAAAAAAAATACTAAAAAAAATGAGTATAATTATTGGAAGCGGACTTTTCATATTAATCGTAATTGGGGTCCTATTTTTGTATGTAAGCCCAGAGTTTGGAGGTACTCCCACTTTGGAGCAGAAAACGATCTTTCTTAAATCGCCCAACTATAAGGATGGTAAGTTCGTCAATAAGGGCCATGTTAAGTTGGATATGAGTATGCGGGATATGGGGAAGAGTTTGGCAGGCTACTTTGGTGCCTCACCCCACACTAAACCCGGTTTGGATATTCCCGTGGAGAAATTGGATTCATTGGATATTGTGGAATACCAAGACAGTACCCGGCTTATTTGGTTTGGACATTCTGCTTTTTTATTACAAACGAACAACAAAACTATTTTAATCGATCCTATGTTCGGGAAGGTCCCTGCACCCCATCCCATGTTGGGAAGCAATAGATTTAGTAGGGAACTGCCCATAGCCGTGGAAAAACTTCCTAGGATAGATGCCGTCATTATTTCCCATGACCACTACGATCATTTGGACTATGGTTCCATACAGAAACTAAAGGAGAAGGTAAATATGTTTTATACCCCCTTAGGGGTAGGGGCACACCTGCAAAAATGGGGAGTGGAAAAAGAGCGAATTGTAGAGCTGGATTGGTGGGAGGAAGCTACCCACGAGGGATTAATTTTCAGATGTACCCCGGCACAGCATTTTTCTGGAAGGGGTTTTTCCGATAGGGCCAATACCTTATGGAGTTCTTGGATAGTACAATCGGAAACCGAAAATATTTTCTTTAGCGGAGACAGTGGTTACGGCCCACATTTTAAGGAAATAGGGGACAAGTACGGTCCTTTTGATTTTGCGATGATAGAATGCGGACAGTACAATGAGATGTGGCCGGATATTCATATGTTCCCTGAGGAGACGGCCCAGGCAGGACTGGATGTAAGGGCCAACCGGATTATGCCCATTCACTGGGGAGCCTTTAAATTGGCAATGCATCCCTGGACAGAACCTGTAGAACGCTTAGCCAAAAAAGCAAAAGAACTTAATCTGGATTTGGTTACTCCGCGAATTGGAGAATTTATAAATATCGACCAATTGGAAGTTCGCACTACGGAATGGTGGAAAAAATCGCTTTGAGCCGAAATTCTATTGTAAAGCCTGCCATAAGTGCGGGACAGCAGCCGAGCGTTGGACAATTTTTAAATCTGTTCAGGAAAAAGTTAAAGGCAGATTTAACTATTGAGGGTATGACCCTGCCCGCCAGTTGTGCCAATGTTCCGATGCTTAATGTTTGTGTTTTGGTCCCATCCTTTAATGATATGGCAGATAGGGTTGCCTTGGCTACCTGCCTTCCCGTTAGAGCGGTTATTGGTGTAGTGGTATAAACCCCATATGGGGCTTTGCTGCCCGGTATTGTTTGAGCCAACAAATCCCATTTTGGCTTATTAATAGATTCCCACCTTGTTCTCCCGGACATTTAACTACAGGTTTGTGTATTCGTTTTTATATTGTGGTATGCATTGATTTTAAATTGAAAGCAATGGCATGTTCCTGCGACCAACACTAAGAAGAAAATGCCAATTGCGGTTAAGGTGTTGCAATTTATGGATGTATAATAAATATTTGAAAAACGAGTAGCGGTTTATGGAATTTATAGGGCATACCAAAGAGTATCTTTTTTTGGGAACTATTGATAGTCATAGTTGTGATATCTTAAAGGAACATATTGAAAGTAGCCTCACCATTTTGTGGTTTCAATCCGATGCCAATATTCTTATTATTGATGGAAAGGAAGAAGTATTTTCCAAAAATCAAATTGTTTTTTTAACGGAGTTCCATCAAATAGTCCCCAAGAAAATTGGAGAAATTCGACTTTTGAGGTTCAATAGGCCTTTTTACTGCATACTGGACCATGATAGCGAAGTAGGTTGTAAGGGAATCCTATTTTTTGGCGCTTCCCAACTCCCCGTGATTACCCTTGTCCAAGAAGATTATCAAAAGTTTGATACGCTTTGGCAAATGTTTACTATAGAAATGACGTCCAATGATAATTTGCAGATAGATATGCTGCAAATGATGTTAAAGAGGTACCTGATATTGTGTGCCAGACGCTATAAAAATCAGAAAAACTATCCTTCGGGGCACAATGAAACCGACCTTGTCCGGGAATTCAATTTTCTGGTTGAACAGCATTTTAGAACAAAGCACAGCGTTGCGGATTATGCGGATTTACTATTTAAATCCCCTAAGACTATCTCCAATATTTTTTCAAAAATGGGTTCCAAATCTCCCTTGAAATATATCCATGACCGGATAGCGTTGGAAGCCAGGCGCATGCTGTACTATACGGATAAGCCCGTCAAGGAAGTAGCTTACCAACTTGGATTTGATGATATCCAGGCTTTTAGCCGATTTTTTAAGAAACAAGAGGGGATTTCCCCTTCGGAATATAAAGAAAAAGGAAATTTGGGAACAATTGCCAATTCTTCGGGAATTACTACCTAACAAAACCCTTCTTTCCGGTTGCATCTTTGCATTGTCAAAATAAAGTATAACTAAAAAAATAAGACAATGGAAAGATTTCAAGTACCAACTAGGGAAGATGTATCAACAGACAATCAGGCAATTTTCGACAATCTGAAAAAGGCCGTAGGATTCGTTCCCAATTTATATGCCTATTACGCAAAGAACGAGACTGCCTTAGGGGATTACCTAACATTACAGAATAGGAAAACAACATTAAAAGCAAAGGAAAAGGAAGTCATCAATCTAGTAGTGAGTCAGTTCAATGGATGTAATTATTGTTTATCCGCCCATACCCAAATTGGTAAAATGAACGGCTTTACCGAAGATCAGATTATAGAGATAAGAACGGGTGCTGCCAGTTTTGATGATAAACTGCATGCTTTGGCAAAGTTTGTCCTATCTACAGTGGAGAACAAGGGAAAAGCCAGTGAAAAAGTGAAAGAGGAATTCTTTGCTGCCGGTTATACGGAGGCCAATATGATAGATGTGGTTATAGTAATCGGTGATAAAACCATTAGTAATTTTATTCACAATTTGGCGGATTTTAAAATTGATTTCCCATTAGCGGAAGAGCTACGGACAGCAGCTCTATAAATCAATAGTAGTCAATAAACACCTTATTGGAGATAATAACGACAAAGGGTCAAAAAAAACAAGAATCAAAATGAGTACAAAAATAAATATTAAGAACTTGCCCCTCGGCTACCAATCAGTAATAAGCAATGGAAAACATGCAATACTAGGGGATGAGCCCGTTTCCTCCAAAGGCACGGATTTAGGATTTTCCCCAGTGGAATTGTTATTGGCAGGAATCTCTATGTGTAAAGTAGCTACTATACGAAATGTTGCCAGAAGAAAAGGCTGGGAAATTGGGGAGGTGGATGCCCAATTGGAACAAAAGGCAGTACGCCAACCCAACGGCACCTTTAAAACCACAGTAGCCTCCAATATCCAAATTCAGGGAAATATCACCGAGGAACAAAGGGACTTATTGGTGCAGGAGGCGGATAATTGTTATGTTACCAGACTGGTCAGGGGAGAATGGGAATTTCTTGAGTCGGTTCCCTTGGAGCCTGTGGAGGCCTGACCAATATTGCAACATTTATACAATTAAGTGGCCCCGGTGTTTTCATCGGGGTTACTTTTTTATACACACCATATGTGCACAAAAGAAAGGTAAGGTTTTAAATGTTTTTTTGGGATCAATGAAAAAGGGTAATTTATTTGGTAGAACAATTGTACTGTTTAACTTAGTTGTCAAATAAATTCCATTTAATATGAAAAGGTTCAAAGCACTGGACGTGTTCCGCGGATTGACTATTTGCCTAATGATAATCGTTAATACCGCTGGAGATTGGGATCTTACCTTCGCTCCGCTGTTACATGCCAAGTGGAATGGGTTTACGCCGACCGATTTGGTCTTTCCGTCCTTTTTGTTTGCTGTAGGAAACGCTTTTGCATTTGTTAAGACCAGATGGGCCGATAAACCCCTGTCGGAAGTTTTTCAAAAGATTATAAAAAGGACCTTAATTATTTTTTTATTGGGCTTTATAATGTATTGGTTCCCCTTTGTATCATGGACAGATTCCGGGGAACTGGCTTTTGTTCCTTTTAGTGAAACGAGGATATTGGGAGTATTACAGCGAATAGCGATTTGTTATTTTATTGGCGCAACCATGATTTATTTTCTTACCAACCGCCAGCTCATCATCACATCTGTAATTATTCTACTGGGATATTGGGGGTTGTTGAGTGCCTTTGGCGATTATACCTTAGAGGGCAACCTGGTACGAACCTTTGATAGGTTACTTCTTGGCGACAGCCATCTTTATGGTGGTGAAGGACTTCCGTTCGATCCTGAAGGGCTCTTAAGTACGTTGCCGGCCATCTGTAATGTGATAGCCGGGTATCTTGTTGGGAAGTATGTTATTCAAGGGGGTATTAGTTACGAAAAATTGGCAAAAATGCTAATGATAGCTTCAGGATTATTGGCCGTTGCGTACTTGTGGAACTTGAGTTTTCCTGTCAATAAAAAGCTATGGACAAGTTCGTTTGTGATTCTCACTATTGGTCTCGACATTATTGTGTTGTCCGTTCTTATTTATGCTATCGACTTTATTAAGAAGCCGATAAACTTTAATTTTTTCGAAATCTTTGGAAAGAATCCCCTCTTCATTTATCTATTGTCTGAATATTTGGCAATAAGCTTACTTTTTGTACGGGTAAATGAAAATCAAAGTTTATACAATTATATCTACGAAAAAGGTTTTAGTTGGTTCGGACCCTATTATGGGTCATTTGCCTTTGCCTTTGTATTCATGTTCGTATGTTGGCTGATAGGTCTTTGGTTGGACAAAAAGAAGATTTATATTAAGGTCTGAGCTTAACTTGTTTCGGTACAGGAGAATATTTAAGCCAAACAGCAAAATCAACCTGGCAAAATAAGTTAAAATTATTAGCCTTCTTTATAGGAGCGGTCCAGCACAATCCAGACCTTGTGCCCATAACTGTTTTAAAAAACTTTTACCTCTCCATTACGCGTATGGATAGGCGTTATTATATTTTAATTATATCCGTAGGGGTTTCTACCAAGATGGTCATTTTACCACGGATGGCAATGGGCTGTTTCATGATTTCAGGGTTGTGCCTTATCATTTTTATCCAGTCGTCGGTAGATAATTCATGGGGTTCAAAATGGGCTTTATAGGCCGGATGTTCCTGGTTTACCAAGTCTTTGACCTCCATATTTAATTTATCGGCCAATTCCGCGATTTGGGTCCCGGTCAAGGGAACCTTTAAAATGTCAATTTCAAATACTGGCAATCCTTCTGCTTTGGCATAGGCCAAGGTTTGTTTGGCCCTTGTAGACTTGGAACTGTAATAAAGGGTTATCTGTCTTTCCGAGGTGGCTATTTCTCCCATATTCATTTTTTTGGAATTGTCTTTGTCCTACCCGTTTTTTTTATGGGTCTCCAAATGATGTTTTATCAACTGCTTTAAACTCTCTAAATAATCCTTTAAATCTTCCTTGTTTACGTGCGGATGACGTTTTGCGGGAATGGTCAAAGGATTTTCATCCAAGGAACGATATAGCTCGGGATAATTGGTCTCTATATCGGCAGTGAGCTGTGAAATCTCGCCTAATACTTTTCTTAAATCATTCATTGTAAAATAGTATGGATTGCAATTATAAAGATAATGAAGTTTTTAGTTTTAAATCCTGACGATGGTCATGTAAATCTTAATTGTTCCATGGTAAATTAATAGGAAATCAAAACCACCTCATAGTATATACGGATTTGGATTAGGGCATGGAATCCAAGGTTCCAGTTTATCCGAAGTTGCGTTCTTTCATTCCAAGGGTTTTAAAAGACTTATGCTACACGCATATTGGGTTAATTTTTTGGAACCCCCGATATTCGGGACAATTCAATTATATTTATGAATCAAGAATATTTACACGACTAGAAGCAAATTTACCAGTTTATAATAAAAATGTCACCGGCCTGTATTGTCGCTTTACTGTTACAAAACTTGGCGCCGGTATAAAAACTAAAAACACATAATAATGAAAGCGATAGGATTTAAAAAATCATTGCCCATTTCTGAAAAAGATAGTTTTATAGCCTTTGAAACCGAAAGGCCAACTCCTACCGGATATGACCTATTGGTTAGAATTGAAGCAATTTCGGTGAATCCGGTGGATTTTAAAATTAGACAAAATGCCGCTAAGGATACAATATTGGACACTCCTAAAATTATTGGATGGGATGCGGTGGGAACCGTGGAGGCCAAGGGCGATAAAGCTTCAAAATTTGAGGTAGGGGACCAGGTGTATTATGCAGGGGACATTACCAGAAGTGGTTGTAATGCCGAATATCAGCTTATAGATGAACGGATTGTTGGGAACAAACCTAAAAATTTGAGTGTTCCGGAAGCAGCGGCCATGCCATTGACAAGCTTAACTGCCTATGAAGCGTTGTTGGACCGGATTGGGATCGACCCTGAAAAGGACATCGGTAAATCGGTTTTGATCATAGCAGGTGCTGGCGGGGTTGGCTCCATTGCCATACAATTGGCCAAAAAATTGTGCAAGCTTACAGTTATCGCCACTGCTTCACGGGAAGATTCCGTAACCTGGTGTAAAGATTTAGGTGCAGACTATGTGGTGAACCATCACAATCTAAAGGAAGAATTGGAAAGAATTGGACACGGCCAGGTTAATTATGTATTGGATTTTGCGGATTTGGAGGGTTATTGGGAATTGGCAGTGGATATAATTAAGCCCCAGGGGCACATTGTCTCCATTACGGGGAGCAGTAAACCGTTGAATTTAAACTTGTTAAAAAACAAGAGCGTAACTTTTTCTTGGGAATTTATGTACACCCGATCCATGTTCACTACAGAGGATATAGAACGCCAGCACGAAATCTTGAACCATATGGCCCAATTATTGGATGAAGGGACTTTAAAAACCACTCTGACCACTACACTTTACGGGTTTACGGTGGAAAATTTAAAGACCGCACATGAAATGCAGGAATCAGGTAAAACTATCGGTAAAACGGTAATTTTATTTTAAGTCACTCTGGCAACAGTTTTATTTTCAAAAATTACTTTTGTAATGGATCGATCAAAAAAAAAATGGAAGAATGACCATTGAGGAAAAATTGGAGAGCTTGGGTATTGTATTGCCCAAAGTAGCACCTAGAGGGGTGGGGAATTATGTTTCTTGGACCATTAGTAATAATACCCTTTACACCTCTGGTCAGTTACCTTGGAAAGATGGGGAGTTCGGAATTTTGGCCTATACCGGTAGGGTGGGGAGCCATCTGAGTATAGAGGAGGGGTATAACTGTGCCCGTATTTGTGCCATTAACGCCATAGCCCAACTAAAGGACGCTGTAAAAGACCTGGAAAGGGTGAAAAAAATTATCCGCTTGGATTGCCATATACAGGCCGCCGAGGGGTTTAAAGATCATTCAGATGTTCTGGATGGGGCTTCCGATGTCATGAACCAGGTGTTTGGGGCAAGAGGGATCCACACCCGATCGGCCATAGGTATTTATCAATCGCCATTGGATGTACCGGTAATAGTATATGTAATTGCCGAGATAGAGTAAGTATAATTTCGATCTTTGGTTTTAAATGATAGGACTCAATTGAATTGTCTAAAACATTATAAATCAATCCTTTTCCCTGATTTTGCCGCCGCATAAATTGCGTCGATAATTTTAAGGTCCTTAAGACCTTCCTCCCCGTCTACGGGAACAATAGGTTGTACTCCTTCAAAAATAAGTTGTGCCATACCATCCATTTGAAGCGTCTGGTGGGTTATGTGTGGTTGGGTTAGTTCCCCTTTGTGTGTTCTCCCCTTAATTGGACCGTAGCCTGTTGAGGGTTGCATTTCTGCATACCCCTTTTCTCCATTTAGAAAAAAGCGATCCAAATGGCCCATGGCATAGGTAGATAAACAAGAGGCGGTTGCACCACTTGGGAACCCCATCTGAAATTGTATGGTTTCGTCCACGCCTTCCTTAAATTTTACGTGATCTGTCTTGGTTTCTTGGGCCGTAACCCAAATGGGTTCCTCGCCCAACATATACCGGGCTCCGTTAATGGAATATATGCCAATATCCATCATTGCACCACCTCCGGCAAGCTCTTTATTCAATCGCCATTGGGTAGGATCGCCAATGGTGAATCCCGATAATCCTTGAAAGAACTTCAGCTTTCCGAATTCTCCCGCTTTCCGCATGCGTATAACTTCCACCGTTTTAGGTTCGTAATGCATGCGATAACCCACCAACAGTTTTACTCCGGCCGCTTTACAGGTGTTCACCATTTCCTGACCTTCTTTGGCATTGATGCCCATGGGTTTTTCGCAGATTACATGTTTTCCCGCCTTGGCAACCCTAATAACTTGATCCTTATGCAATCCGTTTGGGGTAATTACATAAACGGCATCGATATCCGGGTTGTTTTTAATTTGATCAAAGTTATCGTAGTTGTAGCAATTTTTTTCCGGTATATCGTACTTGCTTCGCCAATCGACCACTTTTGAGGGAGTACCGCTTATAAGTCCCACTAACTTTGCCCTCTTGCAAGATTCCATGGCTTTGGCAACCCGAGTGCCATAACTTCCAAGTCCCATTATGGCAACCCTTAAAATGGGGCCTTCATAAGGCTTACTGCTTGCTGCGAACAGCTGTGTTGGACTGTATAAAATTGGTAAACTGATAGCGGAAACAGTTAATTTTCCCAAAAAATCTCTTCTAGTACCCATAATGATGTTATTTGTATGACCTAAAAATAATGAAAATGAAGTTATACTTCCAATAGCCAAGGAAATGTTTGGTCGTAATTTAATTGCATCCGAAAATCCTTACCCCAAAACAATTAAAAAATAGGTGTACGGTCCTTTTTTTTAACCAATCCCAATCCAAATTCAGGGTCGTAATATATCAATGCCCATTGGGATAACTAAGGAATCTAGGGCCTGTTTTTAAGGAGTTGGGACAGTAGATACTTATAAAAGGTTACCTTTGCAGGTTTTATCGGCACATGCAAAATCAAAATAGAATTACATTAATAAAGCCACAAGAGTTTCCTTTTTTCTATGGTTATGTGGTGCTTTTTATTGGTAGTATTGGCATTTTGGCGAGTATTCCAGGGCAGACCATTGGGGTATCTGTTTTTACGGATCCCGTTAAAGATGCCTTGGGATTGTCAAGAAATGAGTTTAGCAACGCATATATGGTCGGTACCTTGTTGAGTTCTGCCTTGGTGGCGCGGGCAGGGAGATGGTTCGATGCCTACGGTGCCAGGTATGTGGCTTTTTTTGCTACCCTGCTCTTAGGGGTGTCCCTTTTGGTATTTTCCGTTTCCGTTGAAATAAGTGTAGCCATTAAGGCATTTTTTAATTTTGATTCCTGGTCGGTTCCGTTCTTATTGATCACATTTTTGTTTTTTCTAATCAGGTTTAGTGGTCAGGGCGTATTGACCATGGCCTCTAGGAATATGATCATGATGTGGTTTAAAAAAAATAGGGGCAAAATTAATTCCATAAGCAGTATTACAGTGTCACTGGGTTTTTCCAGTGCACCTATTTTATTGAATAAGCTTAATGACGACTACGGATGGGCCAGTAGTTGGCAAATAATGGCCATGAGTCTCTTTATTTTTTGCATCTGTATTTTACTGTTATATAGAAATAGACCGGAAGATTTCAATTTGCTTCCGGATGGACATGATAGGAAGGAAGTGGATCAAAAACCGGAGGAATTGGAAATTGATTTAACCTTAAGTGAGGCTAAAAAAACCAGGGCCTTTTGGATGTTTGCACTGGTATTGGCCTTCAATAGTTTTTATGTAACGGGGTTTACATTTCATATCGTATCCATTTTTGGCAGCCAGGACTATACAAAGGCCGAAGCCATTGCTATATTTTTGCCCATGTCCATAGTAGCAATTTGCGTATCAACAACCTGCAACATTTTGAGCGACTATATCCAGCATAAAATCTACTTATTTATCATGTTGCTAAGTGGGGTAGTGGCCTCCTTGGGGTTGTTGTTTCTGGCCAGTCCTATAGGGGTTTATTTATTGGTGGGGGGACTGGGAACCATGGGCGGTTTATTTGCTGTGATCAACGCGGTTACATGGCCTAGTTTTTTTGGTAGAAAATATTTAGGTTCCATCACTGGAAAAGTGATGAGCTTTTTGGTTATTGCCAGCGCCATTGCGCCTAGTCTATTTAGTTATTGTTATACCTCCTTCGGATCCTATAAATATATAAGTTACATTACCCTAACTTTTTTATTGTTTTTGATCGTTGGGTCTATTGGAGTCAAAAAACCGCAATAGCAAGTCAAAAAAAATATATACATCCAAAGTATAGCTTTAAGCAAGGAATTGAAGATATGGGTCGGTATGTTTTTAGAGGTCAATTGGTTGGACAAATAGATAGTAGGAGAATATTTTCATCAGTTTGTAAAATGTGACAGGGAATAATTTAAATTTGATATTGATGAGCCAAAACACTCACATTCAATTTAAAATTTAGATCGAGGTATGAATTTTGTAAAACGTAGTCTTGGCGCCTTAATACCCTTATTCTTGTTTATTGTGGTTATTTCCGGATGTAACTCGGATGATACTGGGAGTGTTGATGTTGAACCAGCTATTATACTCTCCCCGAAATCCCTGACCCTTTCAGAAAACGCTAGTGGTACTTTAACTTTATCCATTGTCCCATCTAAGGAAACGGCCTGGGAAATTTCATCCAAACCGGATTGGGTTTCTGTTAATTTGCTTTCTGGTATCTTTAGGGGAGAAGCTATAGTGTTGAATATATCCCCTATCACTGAAGGGTTATATTCTGGTGAATATGAGGGGGTTATCAAAATAACGTCCAATGGCCTTGAAGCAGAAGTAAATGTAACTTTGAACATTGGGGAAAAGGCCTCTATGGGTTCGTCCGAAAGTAGCCTCAGTTTTGGATACTTCGAAGATGAAAAAAGCTTTTATGTAAAGAATGAGGGGAATGTCGCTTTGGATTGGAGCGCCTCCATAGCTGAATCCTATATTTCTTTGATTCCACAAAATTCCAATTTATCCCCAGGAGATTCCATTAAGGTCAATGCCGAGTTGGACAGAAGTTCATTACCGACCACTGTCCAAGATTTGGAATTATCTATTAATAGCAATAAGGGTCAAATAATTAAAATACCGCTTACTTATAAAAATTATAAGGAAGAAAAATGGTTGCTGGATGGAGAAATAGTGGATGCGGAGTTTGATAGAATACATGATCGATTAATAGTAGTGTCAACAGGGCCCAACGAGATTCGCAAGATCGACCCCGCGACCAAGAGCATGGAAACACTTCAGTTGAATATGACCCCTACTTGTCTTTCGGTAAGCAGGGATGGAAATTTTGCTGTCGTGGGCCACGATGCCCGAGTGTCCTATATTGATCTAAATACGATGCAATTGCTTAATATTTTTGATGTAGCTACCGATGTTTTCGACATTGTTCTGGCACCCAACAACTGGGCCTATGCTTTTCCTAGGTCCGGACAGTGGGAAAGGATACACTGTGTGGATTTGACCACTGGGGTAGAAACCATCTCCACGGGCAATCAGATACGAGAAGGGACCAAGGCCAAGTTGCACCCATCTGGCAATTTTATTTATGGATCGGATAACGGTGTTTCCCCCTCCGATGTAGAGAAATATGACATTAGTGCAGGAACGGCCCATTATCTATATGATTCGCCCTATCACGGGGATTATTCCTTTGACGGTGATATTTGGATATCCGACTCTGGTGATAAATTGGTTTCGAGAAGTAGAAATATATTTAAATTAACAGAGGACCAAGCTACCGATATTCGTTACTATGGACAATTATTGGGAAATCAGAAAATTGCTACCTTGGACATCCATACAATGGCCAATAAAATTTATGTTGTCATGGAAACGGGTTCTATTTATCAGGAAGTGCCTTCCAATACCATCCAGATATTTGATGCAGAATACCATGAAATGACAGGGACCATTTCGTTGCCGGGATATTTGGTGCCCGATGGCAATGGAGATGGCTCAATGTACGATTCACAGGCGCATTTTGGCTTTTTTAATAATGAGGGTACTGCTTTTTATTCGCTGTTAAGAGCACCCGAAGAGGCTGGTTTGGCAAGCGAGTGGAGTTTGGCCACGGTCTTATTGGATTAAATGGACGATACCTAAATTCACATCCATGCCATTTGATTGGGTCCAGGTAGCTTGGTTTGGAGAAGGTGTAATAATGAATATTGGGAGTTATGCAGTACAGGCTTTTCGGGTCAAGAGTATGTATTCGCCATTATTTTTAAACTCCCTTATGGAGGTGCCCGAATATTTTTTAAAGGTTTTTGAAAGATGGCTAACATCGGTAAAACCTAATTCGTGGGCAATTTCCGTAAGAGTGAAATCGGAATTCAATAAGCGAATTTCCACCAATTTTAATTTTGCCTTTATAATGTATTCCCGCAAGGGCATATTCACTTGCTTTTTAAAATATTCGCTCACATAGGTGGTAGACATCATAAATACATCTGCCAGGTTTTCCACTTTTAAAAGCTCGGTCTTATCAATATTCTCGTTTATATAAATGAGCATCCTAGTGATTCTTTCGTCAGAATTATTTTTGGGAAATTCAAAATAACTTGTCTTTTTAATGTTCCTTATCAGTATTTCCAAAATACTGGTCATTAAACTCGTAATCAAGTTTACGGACTCTTGGCCGTAATTCCTGGATTCCAGTAAAATCATGGCGATTAGACTGTCCATATGGCGTCTGTCCAAATCACTTTTAATGATATCGCCCGGTAGCTGATTGTAGTTGGAAAGGATATAGGAAGCTTCTTTAAACCATTCGTTCCTATCTATGGCCAGCCCATTTATATTTTTGAAGAATGAATCCGTAAACTTTAAAAAGACAAACCTTGTGGGTTGTTCAATGGTAAAGGAATGACATTTTAGAGGTGGCAATAGAAAGATGCTGCCTTTGGCGTAGCGATCTTCATTATAGTTAATACACTGAGTGCCTGCTCCTTCTTTTATTAAAACCAGTTCAAAAAAATTGTTTTTAACCGGACGCTGTTTCCATTCCGACAATTCCAATTCTTGTATTTCAAAAGGTTTATGAGTCTCTAATACTTGCATTTTAGGCCTATTTTTAAGTAAAACTAAGTAAAATACCCATATGGAATTGGTTATTGGGGTATTTAACCTTTAAAAATACATAAATACCCATTTTTTATACCATAAGTTAGTGCTTGTACCCCCTTAGCTTTGCCCTAGAATTTAATCCATAACAAAAAATTAAAAAATGATTACACCAAACATTTCAAAAAAGGACATTATCAACGCATTTCAATTTAGACATGCTACCAAGGAATTCGATGCAACTAAAAAAGTATCCGATGCGGATATGGATTTTATTTTGGAAACGGCACATTTATCCCCCAGTTCTTTTGGTTTTGAACCATGGCATTTTGTGGTGGTCCAGGACAAGGAGTTGAGGGAGGCCTTAAAACCTGTAGCTTGGGGAGCACCTTTAAAATTGGATACGGCTAGCCATTTTGTATTGGGTTTGAGCATGAAAGCGCCAATGGTAAAGCATGATGCTGAATATATCATGCATATGATGAAAGAGGTAAAGCAACTACCTGCAGAAGTTATTGAAATGTATTCTAAATTTTACAGGGAATTCCAAGAGCGGGATTTTGATTTGGATACGGATAAAAAATTGTTCGACTGGTCAGCGAAACAAACCTATATCGCCTTGGGGAATATGATGACCTCAGCGGCTTTAATTGGAATAGACAGTTGCCCCATTGAAGGATTTCATCAAGAAAATGCAGAGGCTTTATTGAAAGGGAAATTTGGTGTTGATACGGATAAATACGGCCTGTCGTTTATGACTGCTTTCGGATATAGAAAGGCAGATCCCGAATTTGGCAAATCGAGAAGGAACTTCGATGATATCGTTACTTGGAAGTAATCCTATCATCCTAAAAAACAAAATAAAATGAAAGCAATAGGCTACAAAGAAAACCTCCCCATTGAGGATGTAAAATCGCTACAAGATGTAGAATTAGCAATGCCAAAGGCAATTGGTCATGACATTTTAGTGGAGATAAAAGCAATTTCTGTAAACCCGGCAGATTATAAAGTACGAGCAGGAATGCCGGTTGATGGTGATGATTGGAAAATTATTGGTTGGGATGCAACAGGGACTGTTAAAGAAGTTGGAGAAGATGTTACGCTGTTTAAGGTTGGAGACGAAGTTTGGTATGCGGGCGATTTTACAAGACAGGGAAGTTATGCACAGTATCAAATTGTAGATGAGCGCATTGTTGGTAAGAAACCATCTAGCTTATCGTATGCAGAAGCAGCTGCCTTGCCATTAACATCACTAACAGCTTGGGAAATGTTGTTTGATAGGTTGGAAGTAGCTAAAAATGATGCCACTAAATCTATTCTAGTAATTGGTGCGGCAGGTGGTGTGGGATCTATTTTGGTACAACTGGCCAAGAAACTTACAAAATTGAATATTGTTGGAACGGCTTCTCGTGAAGAAACTACAGATTGGTTAAAGGATTTAGGTGCAGACTCTGTTATCAACCACAGAAATAAATTGAGTGAGGAATTTAAGAAATATAATTTACCTGCCCCTGATTACATCGTGAGCCTAAATGCTACCGACCAACATGCAGACGAGATTGTAAAAGTGATAAAACCACAAGGAAAATTCGGTTTTATAGATGACCCAAAGATGTTTAATGTTATGCCATTTAAAAGTAAGGCAGTGTCTACCCACATTGAGTTGATGTTCACACGGTCTATGTTTCAGACAGAAGACATGATTGAGCAGCACAACATTTTAAATGAAGTTTCTAAATTGATAGACAATGGAACGATAAAAACCACTTTGGGAGAAAATTTTGGAACCATTAACGCAGGGAATATGCGCAAAGCCCATGCTTTTTTGGAAACTGGAAAAGCTAAAGGTAAAATTGTTTTGGAAGGGTTTTAGCTCAATGAGTCAAATAATTTAAATAGAAAATGTAAACGATACTTAAAACATTGGTTATAGTAGTATTAAGTGCCGGTACTACCGTTAATGCACAAGTATCAACAATAGACTCTGTGGCAACCTCGAAAGTGCAGCATTTCAATTTTGATGAAATGGCATCCGAAACCATTGTCGAAGGTATTCAGCGTAAATGGTTTCACGGGGAGAAAGGGCAAATGACCATTTTTAATTTGGAAAAAGGGGGCGCATATTCCGTGGCACCAGCACATTCTGATCTTATGGCCAAGAAAAAATAAGGCAACTTATAAGGCTCACCAATGAAGTTTTGGGAAATCCACTCTCCTGAACAATTGCCCGTTTATTTTAATTTTAGGTCCAATGCCCAGCTATTATCGTCAATATAATTCATCAATACTGCAAAAAAGATTACATGGAAAAGTTGTGATGGTAATATTGCCCAGTTCTCTATTAAAGTGGTTCCAAAGATCAACATGAGCATGATCAGCGCCCCTAAAAGAATCGCTTGCCTGGTAAAAAGGCCTATAAGCAAAAGAAGCCCTACACAAAGTTCAAGTACGGGAAGTGCGTAACTAAAGGGTACAACAATGATTTCCGGTAACATGGAGCCCTCAAAACTTTTGACCATCCATTTACTAAAACCCGATAGTTTGGGCAAACGTACCAATCCGTGCCCAAACATGCTTAACCCTATCGCCAGGCGCAACATTAAATAACTAATATTGTTCATTGTTTTTTTGTTGCAAATATAGAAAAATGTGGGAGGGTGTAGTTTTATATAGTGTCCATAAACCATTTACCCCACTTTTCCCTGATTTATAAAATTGACCAATTTTTATTCTTACTTCCTTTAAAAATACTGTAAAATTGGTTTTTCTTATCTTTATAAAAAGTACGACAGGATTATTATTACACAATACGCTGTGATTTCCAATTTATTTTGAGACCTTTTATTGCTTTGTTTCCATAAAGGGCAAGAACTATATCGTAATTTTTAATGAATCAATTATACCATTGAAGTCTGTAAATTAGGTATTTGCAGGTTCTCTTGGATAGTATTGGTACAAGGTATTTGATGGGGAAACTATCCATACCCTTGAACGGTATGAATATTTTAAAACAACTTTAAAACACCTAAAGCCACGGTAATAGTTCATGAACGTATTTTTGGATGAACTACTTTGAACAGCTTCAACGTAAATAGTGGGATAGAGGCATATGAATAATATTAAGTGGTAAGGTATCTGGTACCTGTAGTATAATGAATCTGTTGGACGGATTCATAGAATTAATTAACCCCTCCGAAGAAAAGTGTATGAAGGATTTTGAGCCTATTAACAAAGCATATAACAATGTATTTCAACCCGATGAACTGAGCATTGGAATTGCAATGCCTATTGAGAACTACGATCAGGGCTTAATGCCTACCATGGAACATCATTTGGAACGTGTGGAATTATTGGAAGAATTGGGCTTCAAGGCCCTTTGGATTCGTGATGTACCTTTCAATGTACCCTCTTTTGGTGATTCGGGCCAGATGTACGACCCCTTTACTTATTTGGGATTTTTGGCAGCCAAAACCAAAAAAATAGCTTTGGGTGTTTCCAGCATAGCTTTGCCATTGCACCATCCGGTACATGTAGCAAAATCCGCTGCCACCATAGATCAATTATCAGGAGGGAGGTTGCTTTTAGGAGTGGCTTCGGGCGATAGACCGGACGAATATCCGGGTATGGGAATCGAATATGAAAACCGTGGGGAATTGTTTAGGGAGGCCTTTCGATACCTTCGTATGTCACAGCATAGTTACCCTAAATTGGAAACCAAAAATTTTGGTATTTTAAAAGGGGATATTGATATACTTCCAAAGGCTAAAAGCCATAAAATTCCCTTGTTGATGACTGGTTTTAGTCAGCAGTCCTTGGAGTGGAATGCCAAACACGCAAATGGTTGGATGTATTACGCCAGGGATCTTGAACAACAGAAATATAGAATTGAGGAGTGGCGGACACTGGTTGCGGAAACAAGTATATTTGACAAGCCTTTTATGCAACCTCTGTATCTAGATCTTCAAGAAGACGATGATTTTATACCACAACCCATTCATTTGGGCTTTAGGACGGGTGCTAATTATTTGATCACCTATTTACATCATTTAAAAACTATTGGTGTAAACCATGTAAGTATAAATCTAAGGTTCAATTCCAATGATATGGAACGCACCTTGGAGCGACTGGCAGAAAAAGTATTGCCAGAATTTCAAAAGAATAAAAAGTCAGTAAAAATATAACGAGCAAAGCAAAGGTTGTTAGAGGAAGGCGGACACCAAACGATAGACCTTGAGGGCAATGCCCAAAGGTTTTTAATAACGGAAAATGACTTATCCCCACATAAAGGTTGACGCAACGAAAGGACCGGCCTATTTTCAATTTACTTAAGTGGTTATTATTGCCTTTGTCGGCAGACAGGTTTTTTATAGGTTTTCGTGAATCTTCGATTTCGTCTTAAATCAAGTAGTTTCCACATTGGGTTCAGGTAGCCGTCCAAAGAGCATTTCACCCAAGTGAAAGCGGCCTGGACGCCGGGGCCGTGGAAATTGCGTAGATTTAAAGAAATTTAAAATCAGCCTGGCCTTGGCTACAGCTGGCTCCTCCTAACCACAAGGTACCCCGCACCTTGGTTATTCGGCCCTGGTCGTTTTTTATTCATCGGCTGGTCTATTGATTTTTAAAGGTATTCATGAATGCTGCGCATTTGGGCGATGCAAAAAATGAACAGGATACAAACTTTAGATAGCAAATTATATTTTTTTGTAATTCACACACAACTTTTGGGATTGATCCGGGAAAGGTGCTATTGGGGTTCGTCAAGATTTATCACCTGATAAGGTGCTTTGTGGTCTAATCGGGAATATTGAACCGCTCGGCTATTTCTTCATAACTGAATTTGGTATAATCTACGGGAGCTGATTTTCCGCTTTCAGGAATGCCCCCAGGAATCAAAATGTATCGGAATTCTATGAGCAGCAAAGGCTGACCGATTACATCAGAATCTATCGATTCAACGATAAGTCTTAAATTATATAAACTACCTGGCCGTGCGGAATAACTTTGGTTACGACCGAAAATTACTGCAGGGAGTTGATATACTACATCGCCGGCTGATTTGCCATACACGAGAACTGCGCCATTTTCTTTGATATCCTCAGTCAGTCCCGGAGCAATTATAAAAGAATTCCAATTTAAGTAGGTATTGGGATCAAAAGTGAAAGGGGATGTTATCCATTCGGAATAAATCACATTGGCTGTACCAGCAGGTCCTACTTCGCCTTGTGGTCCGGCAGGCCCTTGTTGGCCCTGTATTCCTTGTTCTCCTTGTGGACCAATATCACCATCTTTCGAACAGGCCATGGTTAAAGTGCCCATTAAAAGAATGGCAAATAATCGCGTTGTGGAATTCATTTTCATAATACCTTTATTTTATGGCTAATAGCATTTAAATTACATCTCGAAATCAGTGCGAGAGGGTAATTATTTTAAAGGCCTAAATTAAAGATGCCATTCAGGAAGGGATGTCACATATGTAACAAAATATATAAGAGAAGTAACATGTACCATCCTTATAATTAATATATCTTTCCCTTTACATAATAGCCGTCTACGGCGGTCAGCCTAAACCCTTTTTGGTGATATTTGTTAACTGCATCTTGATATTTTTGGCCTGTTATCGCTTGTAAATCTATCCAATTCTTGATCGTATGGGGGGTCATTTCTTCATTTACAGTTGTGTGCGCATGGGTCTTGTGGACTATGAAAAATAGCAGGACCATACACCAAACGATTGTTTTTGATACTTTTTTCATGATACTTTATTTTAAGATTGGACAAGGGGCAATCTTTGCGCCTTGGTAGGGGAAAGGTGCTATTTGGGTTCGTTAAGATTTATTACCTGATAAGGTTCCGGGCCCAAGGCATATATTGTACCGATGATGTAGGCCTATGGGTAAAATATATAATAATCATGCCCAAGGCTTATCACTTTTTCGGAGATCCCATAAATTACCCACCAATTATATATCCCTATTCGCTTAAAAGAATAGGCCATTCACTGATTCCCTAAAATTCATGTTGTTCCAATCCACATCTTTGTAGGGTATTAATAACCTATAAATGAAAACAACAATGAGAAAAGTAAGCATACTGTTTTTTTTAGTACTGCAATTATTGTTCGTATTTTCCTGTTCCAACGATGTTACTGAAGCAACGGGAGGGCTAGAGGAAGTAGCGGACAGTGAAGCATATGTTGAAACCTACGGGGATACGGATTTTGAAGCTTTGGACTGGACAGAGGACACCCATAGCAAATCGGCCGACCCAAATTTTGATGAAGTATTTGAGGATGAGGCAGTAAAACGATTGGATATTGTAATCACGGAAGAGCGTTGGCAAAGTATGTTGGGTGATATGACCTCCCTTTATGGAGTGTTTGGAGGTAGCGGAGGACCCGGTGGTGGTGGATTGACGGAGGTAGATGAGGATCCTATTTTTGTTCCTGGTGATGTTATGTACAACGGCAAGGAGTGGTATAGGGTAGGAGTGCGCTTTAAAGGGAATTCCAGTTTACAATCCAGCTGGAGCAGTGGTATTCTGAAATTATCCTTTAAGTTGGATTTTGATGAATTTGAAGATCAATACCCACAAATAGACAACCAGCGCTTTTACGGTTTTAAGAAATTGAGTTTAAAAAATAATTACAATGACAAATCCATGCTAAGGGAAAAGGTTGCGACGGATATTTTTAGGGATGCCGGTGTAGCGAGTTCTCACGCAGCATTTTATACCGTATATGTGGACCATGGTGATGGGCCGGTATATTTTGGAGTGTACACCATGGTGGAAGAGGTAGATGATACGGTAATCGACACCCAATTCTCGGATAATGATGGTAACCTGTACAAACCCGATGGTGACGGGGCCAGTTTTGCCGAAGCTAGCTTTTCCGAGGATGTATTTGTAAAGAAAACCAATGAGGATGAGGCCGATTTTAGCGATGTTCAAAGTGTTTTCACGGCCTTACATGCAGCGGAAAGAACAACGGATCCTGTAACTTGGCGTACCAATTTGGAGAGCGTTTTTGACACCGATACCTTTTTAAAGTATTTGGCGGTCAATACGGTTATACAAAATTGGGATACTTATGGTAGAATGACCCATAATTATTATCTGTACAATAATCCAGATACGGAAAAATTATCTTGGATACCATGGGACAATAATGAGGCATTGCAGGAGGGGAATAGAGAGGGCTCCTTGGCCTTGGATTTCTCGGACTTAAATGCAGGGGATTGGCCCTTGATCGGCTACCTATATGAAGATGCCACCTATAGGGCGAAGTATGATGGGTATGTGCAGGAAGTGGTCGATAATGTTTTCAATGTTAGTACCATGCAAGCAAAGTATGCAACCTATGGAGCCCTGATAGAACCTTTTGCGAACCTAGAGGTGTCCGGTTATACTTTTCTGAGTTCAAGTTCCGATTTTCAGGCTGCCCTAAGCCAATTGAATAGTCACGTTAACGCTCGTGCCACAGCGGTAAATAATTATTTGAACTAATCCCGCCTTTTTCGGCGGGATCTAGGTTCAATACCTCTACCCTAGGGTCGATTCCCCCGAGTAAGATCCGGCCACTTTAACAGTTAGCCGGATTTTTTTTGTCTTAATTGCTGGCATGGATGTATAACCGGATGTTCAAACCCATAAATTTCGTAAATTGGTGCTGCTATTTATGACCAGGGATTTTATAAACATAAACGACTTTATTGTTTTGGTGGAAGAAGCCAAAGTAAATGAGGCAACCATAGATTCATGTTCTTTTGAGGAACCACTGATTGCCGTTGCCTTTTATGGCTCCGGTAATGTTGATTTAAAGGTGAATTATGGCGACAAGCAAAAGGACTTTAGTCACACCAAGGGATTGGCCCTTTCTTTTTACGCAGATGATAAAGTAAAATTTATTCATACGGTCTCCTCCTCCAAGCCATTGGAGTGCTTGGTGATAGCCACCTCCATAAAAGCATTGGATAAGCTTCCCAATCAAGAGGGCGAGTTGTTCGGAGATATGTTGGGCGAGCTGGTAGACCCCTCCGACCATTATGTGGAAGGCCCTAGTTTCATTATGACTCCGGAAATGCAAGCAATTGTTGGTAGTTTGTTCAATATTAAATATGAGGGAAAAACCAAAATGATGTTTTTCCGAAGTCAGATAACGGCACTGCTTTCCCACTTTTTTGGTCAATTGGCCGGCTTAAAAACAGAGAAAATAAACACTCAGGAACGCAAACGACTCAATTGGGCCAGAGATATCCTATTGGAGAATATTGATAATCCTCCTACCCTGAACGAACTTTCCAAACAAATTGGGTGGAACACCTTTAAATTGAAAAAGGACTTTAAGGCATATTTTGGGGTTCCCGTGTTCAAATACCTTCAAAATGAGCGTTTGACCCTGGCTCACAAGTTGATCCGAAATCAGGATGCTACTGTCCAGGAGGCTGCCTGGCATGTAGGCTATGACAGTTTAAGTTCCTTCTCCAATGCCTTTGAAAAAAAGTTTGGCTATAGACCAAGTCAAATCAAGTAAATTCCCTTTCGAACAAATCATACTCCATTTGGGACAAACCTCCCAGAGCGCACTCCAATAATTTTGGCATGTAACTTTTAAAAATAAAAGGCATGAAAATTAAACGCGCACTGCTTATCGGCATCCTCATTTGGATTATTGCAATTCTTTTTTATTCAGCTTCTTACTATGTGCCCATTATGGAAAATAGGGAGGCACAGGCAAACCTTGTATTGTTTGTAGTGGTTATACCCTTAGTCTGGTTGGGCTGTGCTTTCTACTACAAAAATGACCTTCAGACCCATGGGTATCTAGTGGGGCAAACCATGTTGTTGACAGCTGTTGTTTTGGATGGCTTAATCACGGTCCCTTTCTTCATAATTCCACAAGGGGGAAGCCACTACAGCTTTTTCACCTCCTTGGGATTCTGGATCATAGCGGCCGAATTTTTATTGGTAGCCGTGCTGTACTGGTATACTCGTGTATACCACAAAACTAACCTACAAAAAAATTAAGGTCATGGATATCACATTTGAAACTATAGTAATGGGTGTATTGATAGTGCTTACCGGCCTATCGGCAGGATTGTGCTTCACCTGGACCAATGCCATTACCCCCGGAATTGGAAGGTTGGACGATCAGGGCTATTTAATGTCCTTCCAACAAATGAACAGAACCATAATTAATCCCCTGTTCTTTCTGGTGTTCTTTGGTCCTTCCCTTCTCGGGTTTATCAGTTTGTATTGGTTGAAAGGAAGTCCGGCTACACTTATGTGGCTATTGATTTTGGCCATGGCTACCTACTTCTTAGGGGTTGTGCTGGTTACCATTTTCGGGAACGTCCCTTTAAACGAGATGCTGGATAAAGTTGATTTAAACACGTCCAGCTCCGAAGAATTGGGACAATTGCGGGAAAGCTTCGAGATAAAATGGAATCGTTTGCACCTTATTAGGACCATCAGTTCGATAATTTCATTTCTCATACTGCTAATGGCATTCGTACAAACCATCAAAAATAGTATTCAATAGACATCACAAAATCGTATAAAATAATTTTAATACAAATAAAAATGGAAAATAAGAGTAATATTTTAGTTATCGGCGGAACTGGGAAAACAGGCCGAAAAGTCGTTCAAGGATTAAAGGAAGCAGGACATAAGGTTAGGATAGGTTCCAGATCTGCAAGTCCGGCCTTTGATTGGGATCAACCAAAAACATGGTCCGGGAGTTTGCAAGGGATGGAGAAGGTCTATATCACCTTTCAGCCAGATTTAGCGGTTCCGGGTGCCTTAAAAGCTATTGAGGTCTTGATTGGGAAGGCCAAACAGGCCGGTGTAAAAAAGGTAGTGCTATTATCGGGTAAAGGGGAGCGGGAAGCAGAGCTCTGTGAACAAGTAGTGATCCACTCGGGTCTGGATTATACTATTGTTAGGGCCAGTTGGTTTAATCAAAATTTTAGTGAAAGTTTTTTGTTGGAGCCCATCTTGGATGGCTTTGTGGCCTTGCCCCAGGCAGATGTTAAAGTTCCCTTTGTGGACACGGATGACATTGCCGATGTGGTTGTGGCGGCTTTGTTAAAGGGGGAGCACAACGGAAATATTTATCAACTTACCGGGCCCAGGCAACTCACCTTTAAGGAAGTGATCCATGAGATTTCGGAAGCCACTGGAAGAAACATTGCCTTTACATCAATTACGCTCTCGGCCTATGCGCAAGTAATGAAACAACAGGGAGTTCCGGCCGATTATGTTTGGCTAATAGAGTACTTGTTCTCTGAAGTCCTAGGTAATCCGAACATTGCGGAAATGACCAATGATATTGAAAAAGTATTGGGGAGAAGGCCTAAGGACATTTCAAAATATATCAAGGAAACGGTGGCTACAGGAGTTTGGCACCCACAGGCCAATTAAATTTTCGCGTTTCCCTATGGGTAGATGCCAAGAATTGCACAGGCTTGCAAGCGATGCCAATAGGATGGACTGCCCACTAATCGCTATAGAAAAATAGGGGAGTGTAAAAGCCGGAGGGGGATAACTACTAAAAATAATAATTCAAAATTTAAATTTATGCCACATTTTATAATAGATTGTTCGGAAAGCATCATTTCGTTAAAATCGCCTCAGGAGATTATGCAAAACGTATATGATGCTGCCGAGTCCACACAGCTTTTTGATCCTGAAGATATAAAGGTAAGGATCAATCCATTTAAGTATTACCAAATTGGGAGCACTAAGAGTGATTTTGTCCATATTTTTGCCAATATTATGGAAGGGAGATCGGTACAGCAAAAGGCTGAGTTGTCGAAAACAGTGGTAATGAAATTAAATCAAATGTTTCCGGGAGTTCCAATTCTATCCATGAACATCCGGGATTTTGAAGAGGCGACCTATTTCAATAAAACGATGATTAAAAAAGATGACTAAAGAAGAGAAAATAAAAATATTGGATACCAGTTGGGAGTTGCATAGTCTGGTTGAAACTAGTTATATGAACAATCCGGCCAATAAGGATGATAAAGAGTGGTTGGAAAAACAGCGGCTGCTACTCGCCGATATGGCCCTTCATTTATTGCAAACATCTGTTGGCCCAGGCGAAATAAAATTGGATAGATTACGCGATAATATTCATGCCATATTAACTATAGCTGATCAGTTTTTGCCTAAGGCCGATCTTAAAAAGGCAACCGAAAAATTGTACGAAAACTTATAAGCACATGAAAAGATCAATAATCACATTCAGCATCCTTCTTTATGCCATTGTGGTACCTTTTTTGGAAATCAATGCAACCCATGTTTTTAATCCGGATTGGACTCCCCATGCAAAAATTCATGAGGTATGGCAGTTAATTACCAATTCGAGTATAGGGGCGCTATGCATATGGTTGGTTTGGGTAAAGAATGAAACCAAGATCAGTGGCATATTAAGTTTATTGGTAACTGGCGGCTTCTTATTGGCTTATGTTTTACAGGAATCCTATGGTGGTTCCATGATATTTTTGGACGGAAGTGAAAAAACACTTTTGGGAATCAATATAGGAGTCATTGGATTTGGAATGGCGTTTATTGGGTTGTTGTTCAGTTTGATATTTACAAAAAAAAAGGAGAAACATTAAGGGAGATTTTAAGGATATGATATTCAGAAAAGCAACAAAAAAGGATGTTTTGGCCATTGTAGAAATGATTGCCGATGATGAGTTGGGAAAAATAAGGGAGAATTTTCAAATACCCTTGCCCAAAGAATATTACACGGCCTTTGAAAATATAATGGGCGATGAAAACCAGGAGCTTATGGTTGTTGTAAATGAAGTGGGGGAGGTGATAGGTACCTTGCAATTGTCCTTTATCCAATACCTCACCTATCGCGGAGGTGTAAGAGCCCAGATTGAAGCGGTAAGAATAAGAAGGGATCAACGGGGAAGGGGCTTAGGTACTACAATGTTTGAATGGGCTATAAAGAGAGCCAAGGAAAGAAATGCCCATGTACTTCAATTGACCACGGACAAGAAACGGCTACAGGCCATAGCCTTTTATGAAAATTTAGGTTTTAAAGACACTCATGAAGGCATGAAACTGCATTTGGATTGAATGATTTTATAATTTTGGCCTGTTGTTGAAAATTTGAATTGCACAGGGATTCGACACTCAATCTTCGGAGCATGAAGGTTCTGTACATTATGGTAACGGAATTATAATCAAAGATAGCATCAAAAATTTTTTAATACGCAGCAAAAGTCATTTCCCTATTTAAAAGAAAGACATAGGTTTAATCAACAATTTTTTCAGTGTGTGTTGAAATTGAATAATTTCCAAAACTATCTTTACTTGTTATTTGAACAGTATAGGTTTCACCATTATTCACCGATATTGGTTCCATTGTAGTATCAGTCCAACCAGTCTCATCAACGATTTCATTTCCTGAGGTATCGGTTACTTTAATGTCATAAATCAAGGTATCTCCATCTTCATCACTACCAGTCCAAGAAATGGCGAGTTCTGAAGTAGCATTATTAAATTCGGTAGTGATTTGGGCGGCATAAGGTGTAAAATTGCCAATGGGCTGACCAGGGGTAGTAAAAGAAAAGGTGGCACTTTGGGACTCCCCATCATTGTTTTTTGCGGTTATCTTCCATGAATATGTTGTTCCTTTATCCAAGGTCAATTCCACTTCATTGCTATTTACAGTA
>Ga0209344_10001529_pt1 | contig 29561 bp, 24 predicted proteins | sample Cruoilmetagenom6_FD_187293 | JGI IMG/M metagenome (GOLD analysis project Ga0209344, IMG submission 187293) | Oil polluted marine microbial communities from Coal Oil Point, Santa Barbara, California, USA - Santa Barbara Oil Seep Sample 6 (SPAdes)... | ecosystem: Environmental > Aquatic > Marine... | reverse complement strand
GTGAAGGCATGAGGCTTTTGCATTGGTGGAGCCTAGGAGGGTTACTATTTCATAATAATTATCATTTATATTCAATGATTTACAAGTATAAGCGATATACCATTGTAACAACCCACTGTAATATCTTGTCTGACATCAGCGCCTATTGGGCAAAATTGTGGGACTCAAAACCAAGCCACAGCATGGCTATGGACTTACAGCAACGACAGACCCGGCATGGCAACCGGCGGGATCACACCTACTGTGAAACTGGAAATGGCCGCATAATTCTACTAGCGGAACCCATTAAAATGAGGGGATTACCCTTGGTTGGGCAAATATTGACGACAGTGAACCAATCGAGCTTATTTTTACGAGCTTGCCAAACCACAAGTTATAGAATGGCAAAGTTAAATTTAGTGCAAGGTTGACGCACTGATTAGTAGGGCGGCTACATCACGTGCATATGAGGCTGGATTTTCGATAGACCGAAGATGCGCTGAAACGATTGCCCCTTCCTTTAGAACTAGTAATTTTCTAACAAGCTGTTCAGGTTCGTTGAGATTTGCTTCCCCTGCCAACTTACATAGATGCATCTCAATCAGCTCTTTATGGTTGGCCGATTGCTTGAAAATTGGATGCTCTAGTTCCTGATATTCAGAGGCGGCTTTAATAAACATACACCCCATAAAATCAGGCTCTTCGAACCACTCTTCAAGTGCATCAAACATTGCCAGAAGTTGATCTTTTGGCTGGTCCGAGAACTTCGACATCCGCCTAAACAACCAATTTCGAAAATGTTCATCACGCAAACGTAAAACAGCGAGGACAAGATCATCTTTAGTTCTGAAGTGATTGTAAATTGCAGTCTTTGAGATTCCAATTTTTTTGACAATCGTATCCATCCCCGTTGCATGAAAGCCGTTCTGATAAAGAACTTGGAGAGTTTTATTTACAATTTCATCTCTTTTTGAAGGTCTCATTTTCACACCATACTGTACCGATAGGTATTGTTATACATACGGACAATAATTGCAATTAAATAGATATATTGGGAATATTTTCTTGACAAATTTATTAAAATCTAAATATAAAATTACAGATCGGTAAATTTATTAAGCAATGTTGATTTAACGAGCCGAATATTATTCTCAAAGGAGCTTATAATGACCCGCCCGCCCTTACCTCCATTCACAGAAGAAACTGCTATTCAAAAGGTGCGCTTAGCCGAAGATGGCTGGAATACACGTGACGCTGCAAAGGTTGCAACAGCCTACACATTCGATACCAGGTGGCGAAATCGCTCAACCTTTGTGACGAACCGTACTGAAGCAGAGGCATTCTTATCAGCCAAATGGGTGCGTGAGAAAGAATATCGCCTTATCAAAGAACTGTGGGCTTTCACTGGAAACCGCATTGCCGTGCGTTATGCTTACGAATGGCAAGACGATAGCAGTAATTGGTTCCGCTCATATGGTAATGAAAACTGGGAATTCGCTGAGGACGGTTTAATGCAAAATCGACATGCAAGTATCAATGATCTACCTATTAATGAAGAAGATAGATTATTCCTTTGGCCGCTTGGCCGTCGCCCTGACGATCACCCGAGTTTGTCCGACCTAGGCCTTTAAATCTTTATGGTGGTGGTAATTTTACCGCCACTTGCTCATTTACAAACCATCTGGGAGTAAACGATGTGCTGCTTCATAGCTTTCTCAACTGAAAAGACACAAGTAGTACACTGCTGCCAACCTATGCCGCTTACAAGCAAGCCTAAACAATGACTCGCCCTCAACTCAACTCAAATGAGGGGCAAAATACCCTATTTTCACCCCTCTTAAAAAAGGCATCAATTTTAATCGTTGATGATGAGCCTGGGATTCGCAGTTTTCTAGTCAAAGTAATTGGTAAGCACTGCGCCCGAATAGAAGAAGCTTCAACGGCAAAGGAAGCCACAACCATATTAGATCAAAACCGCTTTGATATAGTCATTTTAGACAATGTAATGCCAGATAAAACTGGTATAGAATGGTTAGCCGAACAGCGTCATATTGGATTTTTTGGAGAAGCTATTTTAATCACAGCCTTTGCTGATCTTGAAACCGCTATTAATGCTCTTCGTGCAGGCGCTGTAGATTTAATACTAAAGCCTTTCCGATCAAACCAAATATTAAGCGCAGTTGCGAATTGTCTAGATAGAGCCGCACTTCGCAAGGAAAATGCGCTGCTACGCCATGAATTAGGATCAGGAATTGATATACTGCGCCATAGGCACGAATTAATCGGGTCATCCCCAGAAATTGTAGCCATTAAGAAATATTTGGATAAAGCCGCCAAATTAAATTCTAGTGTATTAATAAAGGGTGAAACAGGAACTGGTAAAGAAGTTGCGGCCCGCATGGTTCATGCTGGATCATCTCGTGCCAATCAAGCCTTTGTATCTGTTACCTGTGCTGCCTTTTCTGAAGAAAGTTTTTCTGAAATCTTATTTGGAAGCCTGCCTTCTGCCACTGAAGACAATCCTCGAGTGGACGGCTTACTAATATCTGCAGAGGGTGGGACATTATTTCTTGACGATGTTGAGGAATTGTCAAAAACCGCACAAGCAGCTTTAATCCGAGTTATTGAAACGGGGAGAATACGACCAATTAATGCCACTCGTGATATACCAGTCAATCTTAGGATCATTTCATCGACTTCAAAGGACTTATTAAAACTCATAGAGAACGGCGAGTTTCGCGAAGATCTTTACTACCGCCTCAATGTTTTAAGTGTAGAAATGCCGCCCTTGCGCGAACGACCTGCAGATATTGTTGAGCTTTCAGAATTATTTATTTCTCGCATTGCAGCAGAGCTCAATCTGACACCTCCCAATCTAACAGCAACAGAAAAACGCAAGTTGGTAACTCATGCATGGGTGGGTAATGTACGAGAATTACATAACCATATTGAACGAGGTCTGCTAAGCGATGATCTAGAGAACGGTTTAGATTATAGTATTATTGATGAGCAACTAGACCGAGAAACTGAGACATTAGCGTCCGTCGAACGACAACACATTTTAGATACCCTTGAAGCTTGTGGTGATAATAGAGCTGAAGCCGCCAGACGTCTGGGGATATCGCGTAAAACTATCGACAGAAAATGCCTATCTTGGAAAATATAAAACATTATTAGTCGGTTCGACTTAGATTGTTGGCCTTGGCATTACTTCCACTTATTGTTTTACTTCCCCTCTCGTTAATTCTTACAATAACCCGAAGCTTGTTTCGATTGGCGAGATAACTGTTGGAGTTGCACATGAAATTAAGAATCCAGTAATTGTTATCCAAGGGAATAGGGGTATTGTACGATTGGAGATTGATCTTATTGATGCTCAAGTTAGTCGAATCAATATTGCCGCTGTAAAACTACTTCAATTTGCTCTGCCTTGTGAATTCTGTAAGGAAATCGATAATATCGAATAAACATCATTGCTTCCCGTTAAAACCAATCTGTCTCAATATAGCTCCCAACAGAGATAAAAAGTGGACATTTTGTCTGTGTCTGGTCAATTTTGCATTATATTTGTGATCAAAGTGACTACATATTTGAATCAAACTTTCTATGTAACATATTGTTTTAATTATTTATTTTATTGACATATCAAATCTCAGCACGATTAGTGGGTATAAATATGACAGCTTACTCTAAGCCGAAGCGCACTTCATGAATTTATTCATAGGGTTCCCGCTTTAGCCACGAAATAGGCACCAATGGGAGGAAAAAAATGTCATCACAACCTGCTTCCGGCGCATTCTCGTTTTTAATGAAAGAGAATATCGTCGCTAAACCTGGATACAATAGATGGTTGGTGCCACCAGCCTCTATTGCTATCCATTTATGTATTGGATCCGTATACGCTTGGTCTGTTTTTAACCCCCCCCTTACGCGTGAGTTAGGTGTTGTCGCATCAGCTGCCGACGATTGGTCTTTATCTTCAGTTGTGTGGATATTCTCGGTCGCAATTGTATTTCTTGGATTGGCGGCTGCTTTTGGCGGTAAATGGCTTGAGAAAGTTGGGCCACGTTGTGTCGGCGTTACTGCTGCTACACTTTGGGGAGGTGGCTTTGTCATAGGTTCTTTGGGCATTACATCTCATCAACTATGGTTGGTTTACCTTGGTTACGGTGCCTTAGGTGGTGCTGGCTTGGGCCTTGGCTACGTTTCCCCAGTGTCGACGTTAATTCGATGGTTCCCTGATCGTCGAGGTATGGCAACTGGTATGGCAATCATGGGCTTCGGAGGCGGAGCTATGATCGGTGCTCCACTTAAGCAATGGTTGCTTAGCATTTATGCAAAAGCACCAGAATATTTAGGTGCTGAAGGTGCATTAAATTTGGTTACAGAGGGCGGTCGACGTTTTGCTGAAACAGCGCAAGGCAAAGTCGAAGTTATCGTAGCAACTGCATCGCAAGCTGCAAGTTTGCCTGGTGGCGGTGACGCTGGTGTATATGTTGTAGGAACGGGTAATACAGGTGCAGCGGCAACGTTTATGACTCTTGGTATCGTTTACTTCTGTGTTATGGTTCTTGCGTCTTTCCAATACCGCGTTCCTGCTGAAGGCTGGAAACCAGAAGGTTGGGAACCTGCTCCGGCAAAAGGTGGCATGGTTACAACAAATCACGTACATATCGACGAGGCACTTAAGACGCGCCAGTTCTGGCTGCTTTGGATAGTTTTATGCTTTAATGTGACCGCTGGTATCGGCGTGATAGGCGTAGCAAAAACAATGATCAACGAAATCTTTGGTGACATTGTGTTCGTAACAGCTGCATTTGCAGGTACTTACGTCTTAATGATCTCGGTCTTTAATATGGTAGGTCGATTTTTCTGGGCGTCTACTTCGGATTTTATCGGGCGTAAAAATACGTATCAGTCTTTTTTCATCATTGGTACGATCCTTTACATGTCTATCCCGTATTTCGCCTCATCAGGTGGCCCTACAGCCTTGATAGGTTTCTATATCGCTACGATGATTATCTTCACTATGTATGGCGGTGGTTTTGCGACTATTCCAGCGTACTTAGCAGATATGTTTGGCACATTGCACGTAGGTGGTATCCACGGGCGCCTACTTACTGCTTGGTCGACTGCTGGTGTCCTTGGTCCATTTGCTATTACCTATTTACGGGACATATCAAAGAATAATGCGATTGAGGATATTGTAGCGAAGATTGATCCAGCAGCATTCGTTGAAAAGTTTGGTGCACCAGTCACTGAGTTGTCTAATCTTGTTGCTGCAAAGTCAGTAACGATTGGGCAGCTAATGGAAATAGCCCCAGCTGGAACTATTGATCCGACCCCCAGCCTTTACAACACAACGATGTATTGCATGGCTGGGCTGTTGATAATTGCATTATTCGCCAACTCAATGGTGCGCCCTGTAAACAGCCGTCACCACGTTGAGAAAACACACCCTGAGGCGGTTCCTGCTGAATAAGAACCTCCAAGATGTGGCTTCTTATGATGCCAAATAACAATGTGGCGTCCCATTTACTCTATAATTGGGGCGCCACACTTATGAAAACGACCAGAACTATATAGGAATTCGTTTATGAACCAGCGTGTTTCAGCATTTAACAAACAGCGGGATGTAAGCCTCCCCAAGGGACGCCAAGTAGATGACATTGCGTTATACGAAGTAACACAAGCACTGGGCAATTTGCCAATACGCCGTGATTTACTGATCGAAGCATTGCATCTAATCCAAGATAACTTTGGGTTTTTGTCTGCGGCACATATAACTGCACTCGCTGATCATTTCGGTCTAGCTCAGGTTGAAGTTTACGAAGTTGCTAGTTTTTATCATCATTTCGATATCGTTAAAGAAGGCGAAACTCCTCCTGCTCCGATCACTGTGCGCGTTTGCGACGGGCTCTCTTGCGCTATGAAACGTGCCAACGATCTGATTTCTGACTTAAAATCAATACATGATGAAACAAACATTCGCATACAGCGAGTTCCCTGTATTGGTCGCTGTGACACTGCTCCCGCCTGTCAAGTAGGGAAGCACTCAATAGATAATGCAACAGTTATGAAAATTGATGAAGTTCTGACTTTGCCACTTGATCCAATCATTCAAGATTACGAAGATTTTGATGCATACCGCAAAACAGGCGGCTACGATATTTTATCCAAACTCCTTAGTGGTGACATCTCACAAGAGAAAATTATGGATACCCTCTCTCACTCTGGCCTACGCGGTCTTGGTGGTGCCGGTTTCCCGGCAGGTCGCAAATGGGGATTTGTCAAGTCATACTCTGGCCCACGCTTGATGACAGTCAATGGGGATGAAGGCGAACCAGGCACATTCAAAGACCGCTACTGGTTAGAGCATCACCCACATCGCATGTTAGAGGGCGCACAAATAGCTGCGCGCGTCGTTGGTTGCGAGCGTATTTATATTTATATGCGGGATGAATATCCTGCTGTCTTAGAAATATTAAAAACAGAAATAGCAACTTTAGAAGCATCTAACATAGATATGATTCCAATGGAGTTGCGTCGTGGTGCTGGAGCTTATATTTGTGGTGAAGAAAGTGCCATGATTGAAAGTATCGAAGGTAAGCGAGGCATTCCTAGACACCGACCACCTTATATTGCTGAGGTTGGGCTTTTTGGACGTCCGACATTAAACCACAATATAGAAACGCTGCTCTGGATTCCACAGATTATTAACAATGGGCCAGAATGGTTTGCCGATCAGGGCTATAGTGACGATCATAAAGGTCTACGGTCCTTTAGCGTTTCAGGTCGTGTAGTAAACCCTGGTGTGAAACTTGCACCTGCTGGCATCCCTTTGTCTGAATTAATTGAAGAGTACTGTGGCGGCATAACCAAAGGGCATCGGTTAAAGGCTTTTCTTCCAGGGGGCGCGTCGGGCGGCGTCTTTCCTGCATCCATGGCCAATAAGCCATTAGATTTTGGCACATTTGAACCATATGGTGGTTTCGTAGGCTCTCACGCCGTAGTCGTCTTATCTGATCAAGATAACATTCGAGATGTAGCATTGAACACGATGCGTTTCTTTAAACATGAAAGTTGTGGCCAATGCACACCATGCCGCTCTGGTACGGATAAAATGGTGGGGATGTTACAAGACACAGCGACAGATCATGCACTCTACGAAGATCTTATGAAAGTGATGGGCGATAGTTCCATTTGTGGACTTGGTCAAACTGCTGCAAACTGTGTGCGCCACCTAATTAAATATTTCCCAGAGGATATGTCGTGAGCATAAAATTTATTCTGGACGGTAAGAACGTCATTGCTAATCAAGATGAAACTATCTGGCAAGTTGCCAAACGCGAAGGCACTCAAATTCCTCACTTGTGTTGGAAAGATGCGCCTGGGTATCGCGCTGATGGGAATTGTCGCGCTTGCATGGTTGAAGTTGATGGTGAGCGGGTATTGTCTGCGTCATGTGTACGTAAACCAAGCGAAGGCATGGTGGTCCATACAGCAAATGAGCGCGTTGAAACAAACCGCAGATTAGTCTTTGAACTACTTGCTGCAGATATGCCTAAGCAAGAAGAAAGCCCTGACCCTGAAGCGCCGTTCTGGCAAAATGCTAAAACCGCTGGCCTTGATCATATACGTTTTGAGACAGGTCGGCCAAGTGGGCAAAGCAACACACCAATTGATAGTATTTTCCATGATGCTTCCCACCCGTCTATTGCAGTAAACCTTGACGCTTGCATTTCTTGCAACTTGTGTGAACGTGCTTGTCGCGAAGTACAAGTCAATGATGTAATTGGCATGGCTGGTCGTGGCACTGCTGCTTTACCCAGCTTTGACATAAATGATCCGATGGGCTTGAGTTCTTGTGTTGCATGTGGCGAGTGCGTGCAGGCTTGCCCCACTGGTGCATTGATGGAAAAAACCTTGCTTGATGATACAGCTACTAAACGAGAGCTTTATGCCGATAAAATAGTTAATACTGTTTGCCCTTTTTGCGGAGTAGGCTGCCAAACTGAGGTTAGTGTTAAGGATAATAAAATCATCAAGGTAGATGGGCGCCAAGGCCCAGCAAACCGAGGTAAATTATGCGTCAAAGGTCGCTTTGGCATGGATTATATCATGTCACCAGAACGGCTAACTAAACCATTGATACGTCGCAAAGATGCGCCAAAACAGGGGAGTCAATCTTTTGATCTTGCCAATCTAGACAAATACTTCCGCGAGGCAACGTGGGAAGAGGCAATGGAGTACGCTGCAAATGGCTTTAAAACCATTTTAAACCGTGATGGCGGGCAAGCACTCTGTGGCTTTGGATCGGCCAAAGGCACCAATGAAGAAGCATATCTATTCCAGAAATTCATCCGCCAGGCTTTTGGCACAAACAACGTCGACCATTGCACCCGTCTATGCCACGCATCCTCAGTTGCAGCGTTAATGGAAGGCGTGGGCTCGGGTGCCGTATCTGCTCCATTTACTGCCGCTGATGACAGCGATTGCTTAATTGTAATCGGCGCAAGGCCCGAACAAAATCATCCAGTTGCTGCGACTTACCTAAAACAAGCAGCTAAGGGCGGCAAAAAACTGATAGTCATGGACCCTCGTCGTCAAGAATTGATGCGCCATGCTACCCACGCTGTAGTCTTTAAACCGGGTCGAGATGTGGCCATGCTAAATGCGATGTTACACGTTATCATTGAAGAAAAACTTTATGATGAACAATACATACAAGCTAATGTTGACGGTTTTGATGCTTTGAAAGCTAAGGTTGCAGATTTTACACCAGAAGCCATGGAAGATATTTGTGGTGTTCAAGCTGATATGCTGCGAGACGTAGCGCGAACTTATGCCAAATCCGAACGTTCCATTATCTATTGGGGTATGGGCGTATCACAACACGTCCACGGCACCGACAACGCACGATGTTTGATCGCGCTTGCATTAATCACTGGTCACGTCGGCCGTCCTGGCACTGGGTTGCACCCGCTGCGAGGACAAAACAACGTGCAAGGAGCTTCAGATGCTGGGCTGATCCCGATGGTCTTCCCCGACTATAAGTCGGTAGAGGATCCAGATATTCGGAAGCGTTATGAAGATTTCTGGGGTCGCAGTTTAGATCCTTTGAAAGGCCTGACTGTTGTTGAAATTATGCACGCAATTACTGATGGCAACATTAAAGGTATGTATGTAATGGGTGAGAATCCAGCTATGTCAGACCCAGATCAACACAACGCTCGCAAGTCACTTGCTGCGTTAGAGCATCTAGTAGTGCAAGATATCTTTATGACCGAAACTGCTTGGTATGCGGATGTCATCTTACCAGCTACAGCCCAAGCAGAAAAAACAGGCACCTACACTAACTCTAATCGTCAAGTACAAATGGGTCGCCCTGTCCGCGAGGCACCAGGTGAAGCACGTCAAGATTGGAAGCTTATCGTCGAGTTAGCCAACCGATGTGGTGCAGACTGGAATTATACTGGCATTGACGAGGTCTATACAGAGATGGCTAGTATGATGCGCAGCTTAGATGGTATCACTTGGGATCAAGTGGAGAGCGAAGGCGCTGTTTGTTACCCTGTAAATGACAAGACAGGTCAGAGTGAAGAGATCATCTTTTATGACGGTTTTCCGACAGAAAATGGGCGCGCTAAAATTGTTCCTACCGACCTTTTACCGCCAGATGAACTACCCGATAATGATTTCCCAATGGTCTTAACTACAGGACGCATGTTGGAGCATTGGCATACAGGCGCGATGACGCGCCGTTCAGCAATGTTGAATGCGCAAGAACCAGAACCCGTTGTGTCCATGCACCCAAAAGATATTGGAAACCAAGGGTTGAAGCGCGGACAAAAAGTGACTGTAGAAACACGCCGAGGCGCGGTTGATCTTACATTGCGGGCGGATAGAGATGTAACTCAGGGAATGCTTTTCATTCCTTTCTGTTATGTCGAAGCACCAGCAAACATGCTCACAAACCCTCAACTCGATCCTTTTGGTAAAATCCCGGAATTTAAATTTTCCGCGGCAAGGGTACGAGGTGTGTCTCAATATGAAACAATTAATGAATAACTGAACCGTATTCGTACCAAATATAAGTTTGCCTGCGAACTGAATAGCCCCAGTTTTTGTCACCATAATTCCCAAGGGTTTCACTCTCGGTTTTGCCAAGAACTTTAACAAACCCACTTTTCCCAACAAAAGTCTTCGCATACTTTGGGACACGGCGGCGGTATCTATAATAACCATTCTGGTCTATTTGGACATGTTTCATAGAGAGATTTAATGATATAAAAGGCCGCTTGTGTAACTTAATGTGTAACCAACGAGCTTATATCAAAACATTTTTATTATAAATCAATAACTTATGAGAATAATTCTGGTGCCCAGAAGAGGACTCGAACCTCCACGTCCATACAGACACTAGCACCTGAAGCTAGCGCGTCTACCAATTCCGCCATCTGGGCACGTGATTTGGTCTGTGGGATTTACATGTGGTCATAAGAACTGTCAACGACAACCATGCCGGGATGTAAAACAAACTTGTCCCTGCCGCTGGGAACGGGTATTCCAATACCAACCGTTTATCTGCCAAGGGATTCATATGTCACACACTCCTAAACTTGTTACTATATTCGGCGGCTCTGGGTTTGTTGGCCGTTACATTGCACGACGGATGGCCAAAGAAGGTTGGCGTGTGCGTGTTGCTGTACGTCGCCCGAATGAAGCAATTTTTGTGAAAACATATGGCACTGTTGGTCAGGTCGAGCCGGTATTGGCAAATATCCGCAATGATGCATCGGTTCAAGCGGCTTGTGCAGGTGCAGATGCGGTGGTGAACTGTGTTGGGACGTTTGACAAAGGCGGCCGTAATAACTTCAACGCGATTCAGGTAGAAGGCGCTGAGCGTGTTGCGCAGAAAGCAAAAGCGGCTGGCGTTAAGCATTTGGTGCACATATCGGCCATAGGTGCCGATAAAAATGCCGCTAGCGCATACGCCCGTACGAAAGCGGCTGGCGAAGCTTTGGTTAAGCAAGCATTCCACAATGCGGTAATTCTTCGCCCATCTGTTGTTTTTGGAACTGAAGACAATTTTTTTAATCGGTTTGCTAAAATGGCAAATATTACCCCGGTCATTCCGCTTGTTGGCGGCGGGTCGAAATTTCAACCTGTCTATGTTGATGATGTAGCAAAAGCTGCTGTTATGGGTGCTTTGGGGCAAGCCCCTGCCGGAGTTTATGAACTTGGCGGGCCTGACATCGAAACATTTTCCGCATTGGTTGATCGTATGTTGGTCTGCATTCGTCGCAGACGGCTAAAGGTCAATGTCCCCTTCTTTGCAGCATCCCTGAAAGCCAAAGCTTTGGACATGGTCTTTGCAATGACAATGGGTCTGTTTAAAAACACCATCCTTACGGCTGATCAGGTACAGCAATTGCGCAGTGATAATGTCGTTGCCTCCCGCGCCAAAGGTTTTGCAAAGCTGGGTATAGAGCCCGTGGCGATGGACGCGGTTTTAGACAGCTATCTGTACAGCTACCGCCCTTATGGACAATATGCAGAATTGACAGAGTCTGGAAAAAACCTGTCAACCTAAGTGTAGGCAAACCACAACAAGCCGATACCCAATATGACGCGGTAAATCACATACGGTGTAAAGCTGACGCTCTTTAAAAGCCGCATCATCAAAGACAAGGCCAACAGGGCTGCGATGAATGCAAAAATAGCTGCAATAGCACCGTCTTTTGCCGCTTGGATATCAGCGGTCGAAATTACCTCGGCACCCAGTAAAACGCCGGATGCAAAAATTGTGGGAATTGACATAAGCATTGAAATACGTGCGGCATCCTCGCGGGCATATCCCATTTGCCGCGCACCGGTGATGGTAATGCCGGAACGTGATGTGCCCGGTAGTAATGCGATCATCTGCCATAATCCCAATTTGATGGCGTCACGGTAACTCCAGTCGGGGGTTCCTTTTTCATGGCCCCCCCTTTGATCGATAAAATAGAGAAGGATCCCAAAGATCAGCATTGTCCATGCAATAACTTTGATTGAACGCAAGGCATCATCAAAGCCAGAAAGTTTCAACGCAAGCCCGGCAATCACAACGGGGATAGTTGCAACGGTCAAAAGAAATGCAAGCTTTGCTGGCTCGGTTGTAAAACGACCGCGCAGAATATGGCCGCACCCTGAAATAGCTTTGCTGACATCGATCCAAAAATACAGAACGACTGCACCTAAGGTGCCGATGTGAACCGCGACATCAATGATCTGACCTTGATCCTGAAGGCCGGTAATGCGTGGCAATAGGATCAGGTGCCCCGATGATGAAACAGGTAAGAATTCTGTAATGCCCTGAATTACAGCAAGGATAAAAAGATGAAGAAGGGACATGATTCGACCTGTATTATGTTTTCTGAACATTAGATTGGCAGGAAACAAAAGGGAATCGGCTTTATATGTAACTCATTATGACCTATTTTTTACTTTTTTAACATTGGCGACACGGGTTCTTTTGCATAATTATACAATATAGGTAAGTAATACTGTCTTTTATGCATGGCAAAATAATTATAATAGGTGGTCTCTGGATATTTTGCGTGTCATTGGAAAGGCCCACTATGGCTGAGAATAAAATGTTGAAGTTTGTGCAAGTCGCGCGGGATATGCCTGAAAAGCGTGTACCAAATCTACGTACAAATGATTACGATGAGATTTATCAAGAGTTTGCTGCCCAAAAAGCTGCCGAACAGGCTTCGCGTTGTTCGCAATGCGGCGTGCCGTATTGTCAAACACATTGCCCGTTGCACAATAACATTCCCGACTGGCTGCGTTTAACTGCCGAGGGGCGTTTGCAAGAAGCTTATGAACTTAGCCAAGCCACAAACACCTTCCCTGAAATTTGCGGACGTATCTGTCCGCAAGATCGCTTGTGTGAAGGCAACTGTGTGATCGAGCAAGCGGGCCACGGTACCGTGACCATCGGGGCGGTGGAAAAGTATATCACCGATACAGCCTGGGATAACGGTTGGGTTAAAACGGCAACACCGGCAAGCGAGCGTAATGAAAGTGTTGGCATTATCGGTGCAGGTCCTGCCGGATTGGCAGCGGCCGATATTTTGCGCCGCCAAGGGGTTCAGGTGACGATCTATGATCGTAATGATCGCGCCGGCGGTCTGCTGACCTACGGTATACCCGGTTTCAAACTGGAAAAAGACGTAGTGATGCGACGCAATAAATTACTAGAAGACAGCGGCGTTGTCTTTGCGTTGAATACAGACATTGGTCAGGACATCAGTTTTGCCGATCTGCGTGCAAAACATGACGCAATCCTGATAGGAACAGGGGTTTATAAATCCCGTGATTTGGGCGGCCCCGGCGCCGGTAACGACGGGATTGTCAAAGCGATTGACTATTTGACTGCTTCTAACCGCCTGAATTTCGGCGACACGGTGCCTGAAATTGAAAGCGGTGAACTGTCAGCAGACGGTAAAAACGTTGTGGTTATCGGTGGCGGTGATACGGCAATGGATTGTGTGCGCACAGCCATGCGCCAAGGCGCGAAATCAGTGAAATGCCTGTACCGGCGCGACCGTAAAAACATGCCGGGTTCCGTGCGTGAAACGGCCAACGCCGAAGAAGAAGGCGTAGAATTTGTCTGGCTTGCCGCCCCCAAAGGCTTCACTGGTGAAGGGGATGTTACGGGTGTTATCGTATCCAAAATGCGCTTGGGCGCACCGGATGCATCGGGCCGACAAAGCCCTGAAGAAATTGCAGGTGCGGACTATACGGAAGACGCGGATCTGGTGATCAAAGCGCTGGGGTTCAGCCCCGAAGACCTGCCGGTTTTGTGGGATACGCCTGAGCTGGAAGTAACGCGCTGGGGCACGGTGAAGGCTGACTTCACAACCAAAGAAACCTCTTTGGACGGGGTCTTTGCAGCGGGCGATATTGTGCGCGGGGCAAGTCTGGTTGTCTGGGCTATTCGTGATGGCCGTGATGCGGCGGACAGTATTCTAAGCTATCTGAATGCGCGTTCTGCAGTGGCAGCAGAATGATGTTAGCACTGGTAAATTGGATTGTAGGTTACCTGTATGACTTGCATATGGAAACCGTATGGCAAGCGTATGGCGCACGCGCCATTAACTATTGTGCGGTAAAGGTTAATAGGTCAATACACCTGCTCAATAACCATAATTTAGCGTGCACTGGCTACTGCCATAAAGTGTCACCAGAGTTCGATACAATAGATCATGAATTCATATATGAGAGATTGTTATGACAAAAACTGGTGGATGTATGTGCGGTGCGGTGCGTTATACGCTTCGTGAAGAACCCGTTAAAATGGGGGCATGTCACTGTTCCATGTGCCGTCGCTGGAGCGGCGGAATTTACCTTGGATGTGAAATAAAACCTGACAGTATGAAATTTGAAGGTGCGGAAAATCTGACGCTTTATAAATCTTCCGACTGGGCAGAGCGCGGGTTCTGCAAAAAGTGCGGATCAAACCTGTTTTACCGTGTGACGGCAGAAGGCCCGATGAATGGTGTTTATCACTTTGGTGCTGGCACCTTAGATGATGCCGATGGTCTGCAGCTTGAACATGAATTGTTCATTGATCTAAAGCCGAATGGCTACAGTTTTGAACAAGACACACATCAAATGACAAAAGCGGACGTTGAAGCAATGTTCGTACCTTCAGAAGAATAAACCGAATTGCCGCGAGTACGGAGAAATAGAATGACAAAATTTGACGCAAACTGGAAAGCGAAAGAAGAAGCCAAGCGCGCCTATATGGACGTGAACGGCATGTATTCCGAAACGGACGAGCATTCATCATGCGGTGTCGGCATGGTGGTTTCCATTGACGGCAAGGCATCACGTCAAGTGGTAGAAAACGGCATTCAGGCATTGAAAGCGATTTGGCATCGTGGGGCAGTGGATGCGGATGGTAAAACCGGTGACGGTGCGGGTATTCACGTGCAAATTCCGGTGCCGTTTATCTATGACCAGATTGAACGGACAGGCCATAGGCCGCGCCAAGACGAATTGGTTGCTGTCGGTCAGGTGTTCTTGCCGCGCACTGATTTCGGTGCGCAGGAAATCTGCCGTACAATCGTGGAATCCGAAGTTTTGCGGATGGGTTATTACATTTACGGGTGGCGTCATGTGCCTGTGGATGTGTCTTGTCTGGGCGACAAGGCCAATGCAACACGGCCCGAAATCGAGCAGATTCTGATCTCAAATTCAAAAGGCGTGACAGAGGTAGAGTTTGAACGTGAACTTTACGTTATTCGCCGCCGGATTGAAAAAGCGGTAAACGCGGCACAGGTCAAAGATTTTTATGTTTGCTCACTATCGTGTCGGTCGATCATTTATAAAGGTATGATGTTGGCCGAACAGGTTGCGGTATTCTACCCCGACCTGATGGATGAACGGTTTGTGTCGTCTTTTGCAATTTATCATCAACGCTATTCCACCAATACGTTCCCGCAATGGTGGTTGGCGCAACCGTTTCGTATGTTGGCCCACAATGGTGAGATCAACACGCTAAAGGGCAATGTGAACTGGATGAAAAGCCATGAAATTCGTATGGCTTCAGCAAATTTCGGTGACAATGCCGAGGATATTAAACCAATCATTGCAAGTGGTTCTTCGGATTCAGCGGCACTGGATTCCGTATTTGAGGTTCTCGTGCGTGCGGGCCGTAATGCGCCTATGGCCAAAACAATGCTGGTACCGGAAAGCGGCAATTCGGCCGATATGAAAGCCGAATGGAAGGATATGTATACCTATTGCAATGCGGTGATGGAACCATGGGATGGGCCTGCGGCACTGGTGATGACCGACGGGCGCTGGGTATGCGCCGGGCTTGATCGCAGCGGATTACGTCCGATGCGTTACGTTGTAACGGGTGATGGTTTGCTGATCGCTGGATCGGAAACAGGTATGGTGCCGACCGATGAAATGACTGTACTGGAAAAAGGGGCGTTGGGGCCGGGTCAGATGATTGCGGTTGATATGGTCAAAGGGCGTTTGCTGCATGACGGTACACTAAAAGACGAGCTGGCTGCAAGCCGCCCATTCAGTAAATGGGTTGGCAGTATTGTTAATCTGGATAAAGCACACAGCACAATCAACGAGACTGTGATCTTTACCGGGGCCGAGCTGCGCAAGCGGCAAATTGCGGCAGGTTATTCGATTGAAGAACTGGAAATGATCCTGCATCCGATGGCAGAAGACGCCAAGGAAACTTTGGCGTCGATGGGTGACGATACACCTTCGGCGGTTCTATCCGATCAGTATCGACCTTTGTCACATTTCTTTCGGCAGAATTTCAGCCAAGTCACGAACCCGCCAATCGATAGCCTGCGTGAACATCGGGTGATGAGCCTGCGCACGCGGTTCGGTAATTTGCGCAACGTGCTGGACGAAAGCAATGAACAAACCGAAATCTTGTCATTGGAAAGCCCGTTTCTGTCAAATGCGCAGTTCGATCATATTGTGGGCCAGTTCGGTGAGGCGGTTACAACGATTGATTGTTCGTTCGACGGCACTGACGATGGTGCTTTACGCACGGCCCTGATCCGCATTCGGACCGAGGCAGAAGATGCTGTGCGTTCCGGGTCCGGGCATTTGATTTTGACCGATGAGGGCCAGAATGAAGACAGGGTTTCAGCCCCGATGATTTTGGCAACTTCCGCAGTGCATTCATGGTTGACCAAAATCGGATTGCGGACATTTTGTTCGATCAATGTACGATGTGCCGAATGTATTGATCCGCATTATTTTGCAGTGCTGATCGGATCGGGTGCGACCACGGTAAACGCGTATCTGGCACAAGACAGTCTGGCGGATCGCATTGAACGCGGCTTGCTGGATCAGACTTTGGACGTGGCAATTGCACGCTACAAAGAGGCGATCAATCAAGGTTTGCTGAAGATCATGGCGAAGATGGGGATTTCGGTGATCGGATCATATCGTGGTGGCCTGAACTTTGAAGCGGTGGGGCTTTCACGTGCAATGGTTGCAGAATTTTTCCCCGGAATGTTAAGCCGTATTTCAGGGATCGGGCTATACGGGATTCAACGCAACGCGAATAAAGTTCATGCAAAGGGGTGGAAAGGCGGGCAGGATATTTTGCCTATCGGCGGTTTTTACAAGGCGCGGCGCAGTGGTGAAACCCATGCGTGGCAAGCACAGAATATGCATATTATGCAATCAGCCTGTGATCGGGCGTCTTATGAACTGTGGAAGCAATATAGTGCCAGGATGCAAAGCAATCCGCCGATTGCACTGCGCGATCTAATGGATTTCAAACCTGTGGCCAAACCTATTCCGTTGGAAGAGGTCGAGTCTATTACGGCTATTCGCAAACGCTTTGTAACGCCGGGTATGTCATTGGGCGCCTTAAGCCCCGAAGCGCATAAAACGTTGAATGTCGCAATGAATCGTATCGGTGCGAAATCGGACAGTGGCGAAGGCGGCGAAGATCCTGCGCATTTCACACCCGAACCAAACGGCGATAACCCGTCTGCCAAAATCAAACAGGTTGCTTCCGGTCGGTTTGGGGTAACGGCGGAATATCTGAACCAATGCGAAGAGTTGGAGATCAAGGTCGCCCAAGGTGCGAAACCGGGTGAAGGCGGGCAATTACCCGGCATGAAAGTAACCGAGCTGATTGCACGGCTGCGCCACTCAACACCGGGTGTCATGTTGATCAGCCCGCCACCACACCACGATATTTATTCGATCGAGGATTTGGCACAATTGATTTACGATCTGAAGCAGATCAATCCGCGTGCAAAAGTGACCGTGAAACTTGTGGCGTCTTCAGGCGTTGGCACAATTGCGGCAGGTGTTGCAAAGGCACATGCGGATGTGATCCTGATTTCGGGGCATAATGGCGGTACGGGTGCGTCGCCCGCCACATCAATAAAATACGCAGGATTGCCGTGGGAAATGGGCCTGTCAGAAGCGCATCAGGTGCTGGCAATGAACAATCTGCGTGACCGTGTGACATTGCGTACTGATGGCGGTTTGCGGACCGGGCGTGATATTGTGATGGCTGCAATGCTTGGCGCCGAAGAATACGGGATTGGCACAGCAGCTCTGATTGCGATGGGCTGTATTATGGTGCGCCAATGCCAATCAAACACCTGCCCTGTGGGTGTGTGCGTTCAAGATGAAGAACTACGCAAGAAATTTACGGGTACGGCGGATAAGGTTGTGAACCTGATCACGTTTTATGCACAGGAAGTACGTGAAATTCTGGCATCTTTGGGGATGCGTTCAATGGATGAAATCATTGGTCGCGCGGATATGCTGGCACAGGTCAGCCGTGGTTCTGCCCATCTGGACGACCTTGATCTGAACCCCTTGTTGATCAGTGTCGATGATGCGGACGCGATTGTTTACAACCGTGATAAAGACCGCCAACAGGTGCCTGATACGCTGGATGCGGAAATTCTGAAAGATGCACAACCGTTCTTTAAAGAAGGTGAAAAAATGCAACTGTCATATGCGGTGCAAAATACGGATCGCACCATTGGTACGCGGGTTTCCAGCCATATTGTACAACGTTTCGGGATGCGAAATGAATTGCAGCCGGACCATCTGACGATCAAACTGACGGGATCGGCCGGGCAATCTTTGGGGGCTTTTGCGCCCAATGGATTGAAACTGGAAGTGTCGGGGGACGCAAACGATTACGTTGGCAAAGGCCTGTCGGGCGGCATGATTGTTGTGCGGCCACCCAAAGGCAGCCCGTTGATTGCATCCGAAAACACCATTATCGGCAATACGGTTCTATACGGTGCGACGGACGGTAAACTGTTTGCCAACGGTCGAGCGGGCGAACGGTTTTGCGTTCGCAACTCTGGTGCGGAAGTGGTTGTCGAGGGCTGCGGCTCGAACGGGTGTGAGTATATGACAGGCGGTGTCACTGTTATCATTGGGTCTGTTGGTGCGAATTTCGGTGCAGGTATGACAGGTGGAATGGCTTATGTTTACGACCCCAAAGATATGTTTGGCCAATATGTGAACATGGAATCTTTGGTACTGGCATCTGTCACAACCCCGCATTGGGAAGCACAGTTGAAAGGATTACTGGAACAGCATCTGGTGGAGACCGGCAGCCCGAAGGTAAAGGAAATTTTGCATCGCTGGGATGAAGAACTGGCAAACTTCGTGCAGATTTGCCCGCAAGAGATGGTCAGCCGTCTTAAGCATCCGTTGGTGCAGGAAAGTGAGCAGAAGTTGGCCTGACCATTGACTTACGCAGATGTTATTTGCGTAGGTCATCAAGGCTATTGATCCGCGTCCCGTTCGCTTTATGCTAGCCTAAAAATATGGGCGATATGGCACGAAAAACCAAAAACCAAGATAAGAAAAAGCCGGCAAGAATCTCGGGTTGGCTTGCGGGCAAGTGCCGCCATTTGTTTCGGATCATGCGCAATATCCTGATCGTTGCGGTTACGGCAGCGGCAATATTGGTGCTGTTGTTTCGGATCGTTAATCCGCCGATCAATATCTATATCGCGTCTGAATGGTATCGTGTGGGCCATATGAAACGAGATTGGACACGGGCAGAGGTTTTTCCACCCTATGTTGCGCGTGCTGTCGTGGCGGCAGAGGATGCGAATTTTTGCCAACATTCAGGATTTGATTTTACCTCGATAAAATCTGCCCTGAATGGAAAAGGGCGCTTACGGGGGGCATCCACCCTTAGCCAGCAAGTGTCAAAAAACGTGTTTCTTTGGCAGGGGCGTTCATGGGTACGCAAGGGGTTGGAAGCGGGATTTACTGTTCTGGTGGAATTGATTTGGCCGAAACAGCGTATCGTCGAGGTTTATCTGAATGTTGCGGAATTTGATGAAGGCGTGTTTGGCGTGGCGGCAGCGGGACGGCATTATTTTGGGGTGGAGCCCGATAAAATCACACGGTTGCAAGCGGGGCGTCTGGCGGCAATCTTGCCAAACCCAAAACAACGCTCTGCCAGCCAGCCATCAGGGACGGTGCGCAGGCGTACTGCCCAGATTTTATCGGGTGAGGCCACAATAGCGGCGGATGGGCGCGCAAATTGCTTTCAGTAGAGGTTGAAATGTCTGACGCTTCGGGGCAAAAGCAAGTTACGCATAAACAAGAACTGTAATCACACATGTACCGTCTCTATCACTACCCCTTGTCACCGTTTTCACGCAAAGTGCGCCTTGTTCTGGCCGAGAAAGGCATTGAGGTAGAGCTGATCGAAGAGCGTTACTGGGAAGAACGCCCGGAATTTCTGCGCATGAACCCGGGCGGCAAAGTACCGGTATTGAAAACCGACAAGCTGACACTGGCAGAGTCGGGTGCTATTTGTGAGTATCTGGATGAAACGCACCCCGAGCCGGCACTTATTCCTACAAATTCCGAAAAACGTGCCGAGATGCGCCGCTTGGTTAGTTGGTTCGACGACAAGTTTTACCGCGATGTTACCATGAACCTGTTGGGGGAACGGTTGCTGAAAAAAATCATGGGCGGAGGTTACCCCGAAAGTAAGAACGTCAAGGCGGGCGCGAAAAATATTCGGTACCATATGAAATATATGACGTATCTTCTGGATCGCCGCCGATGGCTGGCGGGGGATCGCATGAGCATGGCCGATTTTTCGGCGGCCGCGCAAATTTCATGTCTTGATTACATTTCGGATGTCGACTGGAACAGTCACGAGCTGGTTAAGGATTGGTATGCCAAGATTAAATCACGCCCTGCATTTCGGTCATTGCTTGCCGATCAACTGCCGGGATTTCCGCAGCCTGCACATTACGCCGACCTGGACTTTTGACCGAGCTTCTTGAACGGCTGCGCATTCAGGCGCAAGAAGAAGGCTTTGCCAAAATGGGCGTTTGTGCGCCTGATGCAATACCGCAAGCGGCGGGATATTTGGCTGAGTATGTCGACAAAGGCCGCCATGGCCAAATGGCGTGGATGGCGGAACGAATGCATTGGCGCGGAAACCCTGCACAGCTTTGGGAAGAAGCCAAATCCGTAGTGATGTTGGCCGAACCTTATACGCCCACGCATGATCCTTTGGCTGTTTTGGAGCAATCCGATCGCGGCGCTATTTCAGTTTATGCACAAAATCGCGATTATCACGATGCGCTGAAAAAGCGGCTAAAGCGGGTTGGGCGCTGGCTGGTAGCGCAAGCGGATGATGTTGAGATCAAGGTTTTTGTTGACACCGCACCGGTGATGGAAAAACCGCTGGGGGCCGCTGCCGGTTTGGGTTGGCAGGGCAAGCACACGAATTTAGTATCTGGGGATCTGGGGAACTGGTTTTTCTTGGGTGCAATTTTCACCACATTGGATTTTGCCAAAGATGAAGCGGGAACCGATCATTGCGGGTCATGTCGTGCGTGTCTGGATATTTGCCCGACGAAGGCATTTCCGGCACCATATCAGCTGGATGCGCGGCGGTGTATTTCTTATCTAACCATTGAACACAAAGGCCCGATTGACGAAGATTTGCGGGTGCTGATGGGTAATCGTATTTATGGTTGTGATGATTGTCTTGCGATCTGTCCATGGAATAAGTTTGCGGTTGAAGCGCATGAGGCCGGCTATCATGCGCGTGCAGAACTGAAGGCACCGAAGCTGGCGGAACTGGCAGAGCTGGATGATACGGCATTTCGTGTGCTTTTCAGCAAATCACCTGTTAAACGCATTGGCCGTAATCAGTTTGTGCGTAATGTTTTATATGCGATCGGAAATTCCGGTGATGCAAGTTTATCCAATGTTGCTGCTAGGTTAGAAAGCGATATTGATGCAACGGTTGCCGATGCTGCACGCTGGGCTGTGGCACGATTGGGACAGGTATGACAGATGTATTATTAAGCTTTGGGCACGGGTATTCGGCGCAAGCCTTATCACGGGTTCTTGCAGCACAGGGATGGCAGGTTTTTGGAACATCGCGATCAAAAGACGGCCTGTCGGCTGTTGCGGCATCCGGTGCGCATCCGGTTCTTTGGCCGGGCGAGCCCGTTGAGGCTTTGCTGGATCAGGCTACACATTTGTTGATTTCCATTGCGCCGAATGCGAACGGTGATCCCGTTTTGAACGCACTGTCGGATCAGATTGCAGCAAAGCGGGATCAGTTTAAGTGGGTTGGATATTTGTCGACAACAGGGGTTTACGGTGACCATCGGGGTGGCTGGGTAGATGAGGCTACAGCGTTAAACCCTGCAACGGAACGTGGACAAATGCGGGTAGAGGCAGAGCATGCGTGGCAGAAAATGGGCTTGCCGCTGCATATTTTTCGTCTTGCAGGCATTTATGGGCCCGGACGTGGACCGTTTTCCAAGCTGCGTAAAGGCACTGCACGCAGGATTATAAAAGAAAACCAGGTTTTCAGTCGTATTCATGTGGAAGATATTGCGCAGGTTTTGGCGGCCTCTATTGCAAAACCAAATGCAGGGTCGGTGTATAATGTCTGCGATGATTTGGCAGCACCCCCTGAAGATGTGATTGCCTATGCTGCGGAACTGTTGGGGTTGCCTGTTCCTATGGCAGAGAATTTTGAACTGGCTGAAATGACGCCGATGGCACGCAGTTTTTATTCTGAATCGAAAAAAGTTTCGAATGTAAAAATTAAACAGGAATTGGCGGTCACTCTGAAATACCCGGATTATAAAGCCGGGCTTGAAACCCTGTTAGCCGAGAGTGTGTAAAACAAAAGGGACGGTACATGATGCACCGTCCCCTAAAACTGTATACTTTTCGACTTTACGCCAAAGCGAACGGCAGCAACCTAGTTGTCAGCGATTGCTACTGCTGCGCCAACGGCCAGAAGAATAAGAACCGGTACAACAATGCCGTTGCCTGATGATGCAGATGAACCTGCTGATGAGCTGGCTGGCTCTTCTACTGGTGCTTCTACAACCGGCTCTGACAAAGAACCTGCGTATGCTGTTGTCGCTGCAAGTGTAAGAGCAGCTGCTAGTGCGATAGATTTCATAAGAAAACCCTTTATATTATAGCCCGCCATTTTGTGGGAAAGGTAGATGACCCCACGACGAACACCCAAGACTGTACTTCGTGAAAAGGTCTAAGCAGCTTAATTTGCGCTTTGCAATAATAAGCTGCCTTAATTTCGTTAAACCGAGGTGGAAGATTGTTAAATTAGCAACACTTGTGTGCCAACTTTAGCCAAATCGAACAACTGTGAAATATGTTCGTTGAACAGTCCGATACAACCGCTTGAAGATTTGCGGCCGATTTTGCGTGTGTCATGTGTGCCGTGGATACGGTAATACTGCCAAGACAGGTATAAGGCGTGGGTACCCAAGGGATTATCCGGTCCCGGTGGGATGTATGTTGGCCAGTCAGGATTTCTTTTCAACATGTTGGCAGTCGGGCGCCAATCAGGGCCGATACGTTTGCGAATAATTGATGTGCGCCCCAAACGGGTTAAGTCGTCTGATTCCGGCACACTTGTCGGGAACAGGCGATAGATGCTTTCATCCTCTGACCAATAATGCAATGCACGGCTGCGTGTATCGACCAATACAACACCGTTTCTAAGGTTAGAGAAATATGGTTTCCAGCTTTTGGATTTAAAGTTTGACGCATTCCGCTTCACTGTTCCGACACTCGGATCGGCAACCTTTTCGGTTTTGATATCTGCCAACATGGCATTATCTGCCTGTGCCCAAGCCTGTGTTCCCATAATAAAGGGTGCCGACAGTGCTGACGTTGTGAACGCGCGTCGTGTGAATTTTGTATCCATTAGAAATATCCCATACCCAGATTTTTACTATATTACGGTAAATAGTGCGTTTGCACCACAGTTACAATTCAAACAATTGTTATGTCGCCAACAGGGGTTTCCAAGTGGCGTTTAACGCCCTAAGTAAGGTAAAGTTTTGGGGTAAAGGGCAAGGCTATGATTAAAGCGTTATTTGTTACATTTATGGCTGTTTTTGTGCTTTCGGCATGCTCAACCACTGTAAATACCCCCGATACAGATGGGTTTCGTCCTAAAATTTTTAGAATTCCTGCGGGTGCGACCAATAAAATTCAGTTCCGCCAACTTGATACGGTGAATGCAATTCGCACAGCAAGCGGATTATCGCCACTTGAACTGTCTGCACAGCTGAATGCCGCCGCCAAGACCCATTCCATCGATATGGCCAAGCAACAACGGCCATGGCATTTCGGATCTGACGGGTCTTCGCCGCTTGATCGTGTTGCACGTACCGGTTATCCGGGCATTATGCTGGGCGAGAATATTTCCGAGACATATGAAAATGACACGGAAACCTTGCAGGTCTGGATGAACGACCCTGATGCAAGGGCGTCAATTCTTGATCCGCAGGCACGTTTTCTGGGGCTAGCATGGTTTCAGGAAAGAAACGGTAAGATTTGGTGGACACAGATAACAGGTAGCTAAAACCTAAGGCAGCACATCTATTTGTGTACCGTTTTTTACCATCGCATAGATTTTTTCCATTTCTCTGTTGGTCACAGAAATGCAGCCGGCTGTCCAATCGGGTTTGCTGCGATCGCCAAATAAAACGGGGCCGCCATGGATGAAAATCTCGCCGCCCGGATCTTTGCCCAGTGCTTTGGCGTGTGCGATATCTTTTGCATTCGGATAAGACATGCCCAAACTTAAGTGAAATGCACTGTTCGGGTTGCGCCGATTGATGAAATAGCTGCCTTCGGGTGTGCGCCCGTCGCCTTCTACTTCTTTATGTCCGCGTGGGGCGAAACCAAGATCGACATCATATTTTTTCAAAACTTTGGCTTCATTCATCAACCACATAGAGCGGCTGGATTTTTCGACAATAATCCTGGTCACTTGCGGGCCGTTGTATGACTTGAATTTAGAGGATGCGCAGGCTGAAAGTAGTAGCGCACTTGCCGTTAAAGGAATAAATTCCCGTCGTTTCATCGTTACATCCCCGTTTCTTGCGCAATCTTTTTAGCCGACTTTCGTTGTCGTTCTGTTGCGCTTTTTAATTGTCCGCATGCGGCCATTATATCCTCACCACGGGGGGTTCGTATAGGGCTTGCGTAACCTGCGTCGTTCACAATTTCGGCAAATGCCTCTACCCGGTCCCAATCGGAACGTTCATAAGGTGATCCGGGCCAGGGGTTAAACGGGATCAGATTGATTTTGGCAGGAATGCCGGAAATCAGTTTAACCAAGCGGCGTGCATCGGCATCGCTGTCATTAATGTCTTTTAGCATAACATATTCAAAAGTAATGCGTTCAGAGTTGGACAGGCGCGGATAATCACGGCAAGCTTGCAGCAGTTCGGTGATTTTGTGCTTGCGGTTTATGGGTACCAATACATCGCGCACCTCATCCGTGGTGGCATGGAAACTGATCGCCAACATGCACCCGATTTCGGCGCCGGCACGGATAATTTCAGGCACAACGCCGCTGGTTGACAGGGTAATGCGGCGTCGCGATAGCGATATGCCCTCATTGTCCATCGCGATCAGCATCGCATCGCGGACATTATCGGTATTGTACAAAGGTTCGCCCATGCCCATCAGCACAATGTTGGAAATCAGGCGTTTGTCACCTGCAGGTTTGCCCCATTCTTCCAGATCATCACGCGCGATCAAAATTTGGTTAACAATTTCACCGGCCGTGAGGTTACGTACCAGTTTTTGTGTGCCTGTATGGCAAAACGGGCAGGTTAAGGTGCAACCGATTTGTGATGAAATGCATAGAGTGCCGCGATTGGCTTCGGGGATATAGACCGCTTCCACCTCATGCCCGCCTGCAATGCGCAACAGATATTTACGGGTTCCGTCAGTAGAGATTTGGCGCGTGACGATTTCAGGGCGTGTAATCTGAAAATGGTCTTCCAATGACGCACGAAAATCTTTCGATAGGTTTGTCATGTCGCTGAATGATGTGACGCCTTTTTGATACATCCAGCCCCAAACTTGGTTAACCCGCATTTTCAGCTGTTTTTCAGGTGTGCCGATTTCCGCGAAAGCTGCCATTAGCGCATCGCGCCCCAGACCGATAAGATTAGGCTTGGCGCCTGTATCCAACTTGCGTGGAACGGTAGTTACGTCTGGTGTTATCGGTGTGCTCATTGCGATGGCCTGCTATTGAAAAGCCCCAAAATTGGGTTTCGGGGCTAGTATAACATAAAAGAGGAAAGCTAAACCGTTACTTACAACGTTTTTCTGCTTCAGCTAACGCTGCGGTAAAGCCGACAAGTGAAAATGTGTCGGTTGTTTGCGTTCCACGTGCGCTTTGCGCTTTGACAACGGCAGATGCGCCGCGTTTCAGCGATGACCTTATTTTCGTGTCAACGGCAGCGGATTCGGGCCATGCGTATTCGCCATCGGGGTACATATTGTAAGTTGATGATCCAACGGTCAAAGTTACGGGCGTATCCGGTTTAAACGGATAGCCGCCAGTAAAGGATACTTCGCCCTTCACGCCACTTGTTGGCAGGTATGTCACGAAGAACCGGATGTCACTGCGGTTCACCACAACGGGTTTTCCGCCGCGTGTATTGACTGTTTTTGTTGGTTTTGACACGATCCAACATCTGCGCGGTTCATTTTCAACAAACACCGACCAGTCCGATTTTGAATCCACGACATTTGTCGAAGTTTGTGCTGATAGGGGTGTGATACTAAAGGACACTGCTGCGGTTATGCCGCATGTCAATGCTATTGCTCTTTTCATTTTGCCTTACAGCCTCCAAGCTGTCGTTTCTTGCCTCTTCCGACCAAAATAGGACGAAATTGTGTTGATGTTGTGGCAGCATACTAGAATAAGATGGATAAATATAGCCAGTAGGCAAAGTATAAATTATAAAATCGGCGGATTATCGTCGTTAGAAGTGGATAACAAATGGATCAAACGGAAATTGTCGCAGAAGTGTGGCGCGGGAGCTTTTTGGAATGTGTTCATCGCGGGCATATCGCAATTTGCGATACACAGGGTGATTTGCTTGCCAGTTGGGGCGATCCGTCGGCAGCGGTTTTGCCGCGATCATCGTGTAAAATGCTACAAGCTCTGCCTTTGGTTGAAAGCGGTGCGGCCAAACGTTTTGGACTGACTTCGGAACATCTGGCTTTGTCATGCGCATCACATAACGGGGCATTGATCCATACCGGGCGTGTTAGCAAGTGGCTGGACGACCTTGGCCTGAGCGAGGCTGATTTACGCTGCGGTGGCCATATGCCCAAAGATGAAGAGGCGATGAAAGGCCTGCTTTGCGGCGGTCATTGTTTTGACCAGACCCATAACAACTGTTCGGGTAAACATTCCGGGTTTTTAACCTTGAATAAACATTTGGGCGGCGGGGCTGAGTATCTTGAAATAGACCATCCCGTGCAAGTGTCGGTGAAGGCCGCGATAGAAGATATGGCGGGCGAAGAAACACAAGGCCATGCGATTGACGGCTGTTCGGCACCGAATTTTGCACTGACCTTAACGGGGTTTGCCCGCTCAATGGCTCGCATGGCTGACCCATCGGGGCTGGGGGCTGTGCGTGAAGAGGCGGCAAAAATGCTGGTTTCCGCGATGGGCAAACACCCAGAACTGGTCGCAGGTGAAACACGGGCCTGTACCGATCTGATGCGGGCAATGGGCGGCAAGGTTGCAATAAAAACAGGTGCAGAAGGCGTGTTTGCAGCAATCATTCCCGAACGCGGTATCGGTGTTGCATTGAAGATCGAAGATGGCGCCACACGGGCGTCGGAATGTGCCATTACCGCGTTGTTGGTCCGTTTGGGCGTGGCCGATGCCGCACATCCGTTGGTGCAGAAATATCTGTTTCACGATCAGCGAAACTGCAATAATTTTTCCGTGGGGACTATTCAGCCGAGTGAGGCCGTTTATCAGGGCGGGGCTAGGCTTTAGTCATCAATGCGAGGTGGTTTTGAAACCGTTTGTAAGTCATCCCCCGTTCCCAACATCGTAATTTCACGCCGTGGGTATGGAATGGAAATATTGTTTTCTTCCAGCGTATCCCACAAAGCCAGATAGACGTTGCCGCGGATATTTGTCAGACCTTTGTTGGGGTCGCGGATCCAAAACCGCAGGATGAAATCAACCGAGCTGTCGCCGAAGTTTACCACATGGGCTACGGGCGGCGGATTGTTGACGACGCGGTCAACCGTCAGTGGGGCCGCGGCGGCCAGTTTTTTTACCTCATGCGGATTGCATTTGTAATCGACGCCGAAGAAAATATCGAGACGGACAAAATCGGATGAATGCGACCAGTTGATCACTTGGCTGGTGATGAAATCTTCGTTCGGGATCAGATGTTCACGGCCATCACGCGTGGTAACGGACGCATAGCGTGCGCCCAGCTTGGTGATCCAGCCGAACGTATCGTTCAGGGAAATCACATCGCCCGGTTTGATGGATTTATCCAGTAATATGATGATGCCCGAAATCAGGTTGGACACGATTTTCTGCAAACCAAAGCCGATCCCCAGGCCGATGGCACCCGACAGAACCGCCAAATTGCCAAGATCAAAACCAATCGCTTTTAGGCTAAACAAAAAGGCCATGGTATATAGGCTGATTTGCAACGCCTTGATCAACAGTACCTTGATCGACGGCGACATATCTTCAATCCGGTTGATCTTTCTGGTTCCGGTTTTGGAAATAAGGCTGGCCATGATGAACAGGGCAACCAATGAAAATATGGCGGTTAGAATCATCAAGACGGACAATCTGGTGTCACCAACTTCCAGTGCTAAACTTTCCAGCAAGTTTCTTGTCGGTTCCAGAAAGTCCGTGATCTGAAGTGTTGCGATAATCCAGCCAAGCCAGGTTACAAGTGCACGCAGCGGGCCGTTTTTGATGAATGAAGTGATGACAGAAATCAGCAACCATGAGATGGCCAATTCAACCGACAGACCAATAAAGAAGGATCGGCTGGGCCATGTGATGGCTTGCATGACGGCTACAACCGAGAAAGCAACCACAATATAGAAAGCAAGCGACAATCTGCGGTGAACATCAAGAATGACCACTGAAAGGTGTTTTAAAATCCCTTCTTTGCCTTCGCACCATTTGGAACAATGGGGCATGACTACGCGGGCAAGTACGGTGCAAAAAACGGCAATGCCCACAATGATGATAAGCTGGTACAAAGCCCATGTTGAAGTAAAGCGCACACCAAGCTTCAGCAGTTCCTGTAAAAATTCTTGCGCAGATGTCAAAGCCTCTGTTTTGCCGAGTGGATCCATAACTACTCCTGAAAGGTTTTAACAACCATAGCTTAGTCGTTTGGTGTTGTTAATAAAATATATCTTTAGAAATTAGTTCAAAGGTAGCTGTTATATTTTTTGCACCGTCCTTTTTTACCAACCGCGCGTCAAGTTCTGCAAACAATTGGCGCGTTACGGCCATCATGCGTTCACCCTCTATCGTGAACTGAATGATTTTTTGATTGCGAAGGGATGGGTGCGGTACCGTATCCAGCCAACCGGCGGCACAAAGTTCGTGCACGATTTTATGAACGGCCTGGCGTGATATATTCAAGTGTCTGGCCAATTCGGATGCGTGATTGTCGCCGCAATCAAGCTCACCCAGAAACGAAAGC
>Ga0209344_10001527_pt1 | contig 29615 bp, 26 predicted proteins | sample Cruoilmetagenom6_FD_187293 | JGI IMG/M metagenome (GOLD analysis project Ga0209344, IMG submission 187293) | Oil polluted marine microbial communities from Coal Oil Point, Santa Barbara, California, USA - Santa Barbara Oil Seep Sample 6 (SPAdes)... | ecosystem: Environmental > Aquatic > Marine... | reverse complement strand
ATGACGCACGCTACGGCTTCTTTTCCGCGCACGCTTTCACCGCGGGCCTCGCCATAAATGGTCCGCGCCAAAACATCGACATCGCGTTTGCGTTGGCGCTGAAGATCACTTTCCTTTTTCATGGATGCGGTATCAAAAAGATTATGCGGCTTGTTCATTGCACACCTCCAGAACGCACAGTGCGCGTGATGTCGAGCTTTTCTTCGATACGGATCAAATGCCCGGTGAGGCGCTCTTCGACGTCGCGAAGATACGAAATCGAGGCATAACTTTTCGCCACATCCAATTTGTAGGCGTCGAGGTTCTCACGCAGGTGCGCAAGACCAACTTCTGCGGCATGTCGCACCTCATCGATGTCGTCTTGGACGGCATGGTGATTACGCCAGCCAATCCAAAACAACCCCGCCAACGCGGGCAACTCCACGGCGGTGATCCACCAAATCAGATCTAGGCCCGATGCGGTTTGCATAAGGGTCTCCTTTATTTTTGTATGTTGTGTTTGCATAAGAAAAGCCCCCGCTCGGCAGGGGCTGAGGGGGGCTTGTGAAAGGCATTATTTAGAGATCAAAGTTCGTCCTGGCGGTAAACGCTTGCCCACCACCAGACCAACTTGGGCGTACTGTTTTTTGCTGGGCGTTGGGATTGCGCGGCAGCCTCACGGGTTCCGCCAACAAACACCCCGCCACCGCATCCAGTCCATCGTCCGGCGCTTTGGAGGCTGGACGCCATTCGCGCATCTCGGTGATAAACGGGGTGGCTTGCACGCGTTCATGAACATGAATGCGCCCCGCCGCCAAAGGGGCGTCGAAGGCTTCGAGAATGCGGCGGTCTTTGGCTACGCTGGAATATTTTTCCAGCACCGCACAGACCACACCCTGATTTTCCAGTTCCCGGCGCAACAAACCCGGAAGAAACTTACCGATCCCATTGGTTTCCAATGTCAAGGACGGCAGATGCAAGGCGCTGACGAACTCAACCGCATGGCGGCACAGCTGTTCGGCTTCAGAAACCTCACCCACAAGCGCCGGGTCATGGGTCATATATTTGATGCGGTGCAGCCAATAGCGACCGTCTTCAGACGTGTAAATGCAGGCAACGACGGAACTGTCGCCGCGCTCGGGGGCACCGAAACTTGGATCCCACCACGCACTGGCCGAAACCAGCTTTTGATCGCCAAGACTGAGGACCGCCTCGCCGTTCATTTCCGCATAACTCAACTCATCCCCGTAAGGAATCAAGAGGTCTACATCCAAACGCCCCTCGGCAATATCTACAGCCTCCAACAGCATTTGGCTGCGGAACTTGTTGGGCCCGGTGCGCCGACGAATGGATTCGATTTTCTTTTTCGGGAACCGTTCTGGCCACCGCGAGCGCCCTTGGGCATCAAAAATTGGGATTTCCAATCGTTTGAAGCCATCTAGATAAGGTTGCTCTTCACCCACATCGCGCCGCACGACCTTGGCGTAGATGGTATAAAACGTGTGCGGCGTTCCGACGTAAAGCTGCAAGCCGCCGGGCACCAAGACATAGTCGATTTCGTCCAAACGTTCGCGCAGGTCTTCGCGTTTTTGCGCCGTGTCGGAGGTGTTGGGCACTTCGACATCGTCGCAAATCACCACGTCGGCACGCGAGCCGGTGATGTTGGCGACGATGCCTTTGGCGAGCATCGATGGGTCGCGCAGTTCGTGATCGCGATTGACGGTGAACTGATCCGACGCCCATTGATCTCGACTTTTGGGCTTCAAGCCTACGCACACGGGATGGCGTTCGATGATGCGTTTGACGTTGCGCGTCATTTTCCGCGCCAACGACAAATCCGCCGCCAAAACCATGATGCGCAGGCTTGGGTTGCAGGCCAAAAGCCAGGCACAAAAAAGGCCGACCAAAGTCGACTTTCCTGAATTGCGAAAGGCCATCAAAAGCAGTTCACGGTCATTGCCGTTCCAGCTTTTTTCCAGCCACGCCGATATTATTTTATGATGGGCAGGTGTCGTGAGGTTTTGGTCCTTATTCCAAATGGCGACGAATTCAGAGAAGTCCGGGGGAGGACCGTGTTCTTGCATTCAGAGCCTCCTTAATCACTGTGTGTGACACAGGCGGTGGAACGTCATGTGCGTTCTCCTTTGCAGGCATAAACACGCATCATCGCGCCGTGTTCTCCACAGGGCCATTGGGTTGGCCAATCATTAGGTAAATGTAAGTGTTCGACGCGGAGTTGTATGTCGCACGCGTTGTGCGCTGTTTTGCCCCAGATGATGTAAAGTCATATTCACCGCCACCACCCGACGACGGTTCCGCTGCCGAAAGGTTGGGACTTAGTTCAGTATCCGACTGGTGGTTGTACGGCTTACGTTTATTATCAAACAACATCCATCCCAGCCCCCCGCCAGTTGTTGCGTTTTTGTGCAGCATCCAAACAGGGCTAATCCCAGCATTCACCATAGACCCGTCCGCTGAACCGTTACCAACGTAAGAACCTATCTTGCAAAACTTTGTTTCAGCGAAAATATAGGCTACATATGTGTCATTTAAGCCATTCACTTCTGCATTAGACGTCAGTGTGTTGATCAGCGTTGATGTCGGCTCAGATGTCCAATATGTGGCTAAGTTCGTATATGCGTTGGCCGTTTCTAATGTTAGATAACCTTGACCAGCGGACGCGTGATATACCATCCAAGACCCTGTGTTGTTGGTTCGCTTAATCATCACAAATTTTGGCACAGCACCAAGGCTATGTGGAATTGTCGCAGCAGCACCATTACCAGTGTAAGTCACGACACTCATACCTAACGTTGCGTTATAGATTTCCTTGGAAGGTGTGATATCAGGCGAACCAGCCCAGCCGCTCGTTTTGGTGTTAGGGAGCGAGGCGCACCATGCGGTGTAGGTGTAGGGGCTTTGGTTAAGGGCATGCGCGGCATTGGTAACTGCAAAACCATCAGAGCCAAACGAAATAAATTCAGCGCTTAAATCTTGCTCAGAGCCCGTGGTATCGCTTGACAGGCTATGCCCTAGAGCACGCGCAGCATCAAACAGGTAATGAGCTACCGCATTGCTGCGACCTTTGAGCCACACAAAATCAGGCTGAAACCCAGCGCCAGGAATTGCGTTGTTTGCCCCCCCGTCACCCGTATACAAAACAGTACTGAAATGGTCGTTGATGTTTCCCGTTTGGGCGGGGAGGTTGTTGGTGCAAAGCGTTGAGTATCCAGCAGGTGCGTCTGTGAAATCGAATGTAGAGACACTCGTCTCGGCTTGGCTTAATGCAGGGACAAACACCTTAGTGAAATCAACACCTGTAAATGCGACCCCCTGCGATACGCCATCTTTGAAAAACTCAACCGTCCCGGCGTCGGCATCACAACCAACATGCATGTAATTCGTATTGTTCCACGTCGCCCCGTAAGCAGTCCCGGTGTTGCCTGTCCATTTATTTGCGTCAGAACGGTATGCGCAATCAAAGTCACCTACCCTGTGCCCGATCTCACCGCCAGTGCCGGGGAGTTGAGGAGTTAAGGTACTGATTTCAGCAATGCCGATGTCTTCCGCGTTAGCGCTTGCCGCTGGATTGACGCGCCAGCCGTATTTACCTGTTGACGGAATGCGCATAGAGCACCCAACACTGTCATGGGTAGTGGTGGCACCACGCGTATAACTACGATTTCCATTACTGACCGTACCAGTACCTATTAGGATATTGGGATCAATAGTCGGGTAGACATTAGTCGGTGTGGACGTGACTTGATTAAGCGCACCCGATACCGTGGCTTGATTTATACCAAACGTTCCCGCTTCAAACATCTCAAGTTCGGCAATGTATTGCGTCGAGACTATGCCGAGAGTGTGCATAGTCACCCAATGATATGCGTAACCTGTCGTTGTTATGAGAGTTCCATCCGTATCACTGTCATACACGCTCGTTGGGACACTGTATGTTTGTGCTCCTGAGGTAAGTAGCAAAACGCCGTCTATAGGATGAGTTGGCAGCGTGTTGCTTCCATAGAACCTGAACTCAACATCAGCACCACTGGCGTTAAAACCTTCGTTGTTAGGTGAGTACACGCGAAACCGCGTAATGGTCTTGCTTGCTCCCCACGACCTGCCGATATACGTGTCAGCGGCAACAAGAGCCGCGCACGACGTATTGGCTTGACTGGTGACCCCATCGTATCCAGCAGCAAGTCCTCCGTAAGCCGTCATGTTACCTATAGCACTACCGACTGTGCGCAAGTTTGCACTATAATATCCACGCGTTTCCCCCATATTTGCGCCATTCTCAAACATGAACAGGTATTCGGGCGAGAGCGGCGTGAGGTCTTTCGCTTTCACGTTCCCTGTTCCAAGATCAAGATCGAGGAAATTGCTAGGCTCAAGGACTTGACCGATCAAGCACGTGTTGCCGCCAAGATAGACATCGCCGTAGTTAGCGGCGTAGTCGAGCTTGAGGAAATTGTGCACGTTCGCGGCAAACACACTTGTTGCAAGATTTTGCGCGGGGTTCGTGGTCGTCGCGAAATCCGTTTCGCGGGTAAGGTCAAAATACACGCGCATACGATCAAGCGCCGTTGCGTTGGGCGTATCCATCACCAATGTGACGAAATAAAAACCACTGTAATCTTGCAGCGTACGAGTCGTGGTGCGTCTCCCGACGTAAACGCCGCCAGACATAAGTACGAAATCAAGTTGGCCTGTTGGGGAGAGTTGCACGGCCACAAAGTTGGTGCTCAGACCGTCGCCAGCCGCAAACACAGTTTGCGCCCCCGGCTTGATAAGTCCGAGCGGAATGTGCAACGTAAACTGCTTTTGCTTCGCGGCGTCGGCTGTCGGCATAAACGACATATACGCGTTTGTCGCGGGAAGCGCGGCATACGCAATATTGTACGCGGAAAGCGCACGCATTACAGGGATGCTGAACATGATTTAAGCCCTCGCCGTGCTGTAGGTGAGATCGACATTCACGCCGTCGTAACACCAATATCCAAGCGTATAGATACCCGCTGTTGAGAGAGACGTCACCGCGTCGACATCGGACTTAACTTCCGCGCCCATCGTGATCACGTGACCTCCCGAGTTATCCAGCCGGACCATGCCACGTTGGCCGAGCGTCTCACCCGTGAACTGCACGGTGATCGCGCCAGTCGGTGTGCAAATAAAATCGGTTTTTGCCGACATGTCGAACGTACCGTCATTGTCCGTCAAGGTCGGCGCCAGTTGCGGTGCTGTCCACGTGTTTGCACTCGTGATGTCAAGCGCAATGGTCGATCCCGTTTTTGTGAGTCCCGTCCCGGCAGCGGTGAAAGACAAGTTGCCAAGCAGCCAATCGGTCGCGGTTTTGTCAAGATATAGGTCAGCCCATTCTGTGTCGTCATACTGCATAAACGACGCCGCGCCGCCGATCGTATCCGCGCCGTTCGCCATGATGGTAACGGTATTGGCCGCGCCGATTTTGTTGATTCCGAGCAAGCGATTGTCAGCCTCTCCCGATGCTGGCGGAAGGTTCACGACAACGGCGCCGCCCGTTGTGTCAACATTCAACAAGGTGTCTTGGGTCATGGCCGAAACGGTATACGGGCTGTCCGCCGACGTGATGGAAACCCGCACATCGTACTTGCCCACCGTTGCCGCCAACGCGGTCGCCGCACTCGTCGCCGCATTGCTTTCAGATGTTGCAGCCTGTCCAGCCGCGGTCGCCGCAGCAACAGAACTTGCGGAGGCACTGGTGGCATACAATTGCGCATTGGCAATTTCATCGATTGTCGGGCCGTTGGTGATACCGGCCCCCATGTTATTCCAGACAATGGACATATTGGCGACCGGCGTCGGCAAAGTCGTATCGACACTTTTGGACTCGGTGATTGACATCTGAAGGGATCGCGATTGATCGTCAGAAACCTGTTGTAGAGACGCGGTCAAATAGTCGAGTTCATCGTTAATGACCTTTGATCGAAATTCACCTGATTCTTGAAAATCGCTGGTGCGCTGAATGTTCAAGCGGCGCGCTAAGGTTACGATCACCCCGCTTACCGGTGCGGTATCGAACGTCACCAAGCCGCCGGCGCTATCGCCGGCGCCTGAGATGGTGTAGCCCGTGCTTTGCAGTGCGGCATCTGCATACACCTCTAAATCTACATTTTCGAATATGGGAAACGGGTACGTAAATGCCGCTTGCACGCCGTCAGCCGTATACTGAATACGCGGCGAGACATCCCCAATTGTAATGTGGCTTGCCATGGGTAACTCCTTTTGGATCGTCGATAAAGGCCTGGATCAGTCCCAGTCTTTGAGTTGTTGCAAGGTGCTGTTGTCGTCGAGCAGGTTGCCTTCTATGGCTTTGCGGCTGCTCTTGCTTGGGGTTAGATAGCTGGCTTGTGTCTGCGAAAAACTGTTTTCGATGCTGCTGGATTTTGCGGCATATGCAGCCGCTTGATCGTTCAGTTCCTGGGTTGTTTTCGCGCGTATGCCATCCAGTACGGCGCCCGAAGAACCATCCGCGGGACCGACACCCTGAGATGCAAATCGTGCCCGCTGCGCAGCAGAAGCCTTAAGCAGTGCGTCTTGGCGATTTTTTGCGTCTGCTGCCTGCTGACGCGCCACTTCGTTGATGCGCAGTTGATAGGCTTGGGTGGCGCCACCGTCGTTTTTAGACTTGGCGTCCATCTTGGATTTCAATAACGTCGCGCCCGTAAGCGCAAGGCCGGTCGTACCGCCCATGAGATGTCTCCTCGAAATGGTGAAATAAACGACTTAGCCGTTGAGGCTGATTTCGCTAGCGACAGACAGCAAAACAAACGGCAAAGGGGTGTCTTGCTCAATACGCCACAACGGCTCGATCCCGCCTTGCCGCCAGCCAAAGGCACGCACCGTTTTATCCCCTGTGAAGGCGGGGGTGCCTTGGTCCCATGCAGCCTGACCGAACCGTTTGAACGGTATGTCTTGCAAGCCCGTACCCACATCAAGGCGCAGCGCTGAGGTGTTGCGCACGCGAAAGGTAAATGAGATGGGCCTGAGGTGCCCGCCCTGAGAGCCCGCTTTGATGGAAGCAATGGTGGGCGGCAGCGGTTCGACGATGTGCGCGTAGGCCAAGCCAATTTCGACAGATGAAACGTCTACATCCAAAGTGACCGAACCGGTGCTCACAACGAAATCACCCAACGGCGCTCCATCTCCGACCACTTTGACGGTTCGACCCTCCAGGTGCGTTAGTCCACTCCAGGTTGCCTTTGGCGTAGCATCCGTAAACTTTCGACCCGCATCGACGTTATAGTCGTCGTCCAGCGCTTCGATAAAATAAGCGCTTCCGCGTTTGACCAAGACATAGACTTCCGCACCCACCATGGCGACGGACAGGAATGTCCCGTCTGTGACTTGGCGCGACCAAGCGGTAACCTTTTCGCGCCGAAACAAAGTCAGCGATGCAATCGAGCCATCCGACATCACGATGTGGAGGTGCCGCCGGGTTTTATCGTAATCTTGGTCCAGTGGCGTGTTGACCATGTGCCGCGCAAGCAAAGCCAAATCTCCGGCTTGATACGCCTGCTCCAGATCCGTGAACAGAAATTCACGCAACTCATCACCTGTGCGCGAAACGAACAGTGTCGCGCCGTCCACATCGCACGGCGCCACCGTACGATCAATCGGCGACCCGACGCGGGTTTGGCGTTTCAACTGGATCGAGCTTGGTGTCAGAGGATCACCCGAAACCATCCATTCGGCGCCGGATGTGAACATCTGCAAGTGACGCCCGGAGAAGACCGCGCGAACGGCGTTCACCTGGTCCGACAAAATCGCGAACTCGATCGATTCATCATCCAATCCAGTGCCGAGGTCAAAATTGAACAGGTCGGCGGATTTCGACATCCACAATCGGTTAGGTAGATCTCGCGATCCACCAATAACCAAACGGTCTTGATGAAAACAAACCGATACTGGCCAGCCACGAACATCAGAAAAGGATTGTTCCGTCCAGTCCTTGGTCGCCACTGTTGTGGTCAACGTTTCCTTGACCAGTGCCGTGGCATGGGTGGCGTCGGTAAAGACCGTAATCTCCACTTCTTTGCCTTCGATGCGAAACCGTTTTCCGACATGCTCTGCAACAAACAAGTCGGCCGAAGCCGTCAAGGTGATCGTCCCAACGGTGGCACTTGCCTGCAAAGTCACCGCCTCATCGCCAAACTTATGGTATGGCTGGTAAATGACCGTGTCTTTTTCATAATAGATCCAGTCCGCAATCGACCAAACATCCGCGATGTCGCGGGTCAACTTTTTTGGCGGCACGTCCGGATGGGTGATCAGCAACGTATCCGCGCTCTGCACCCAGTTGATGTTTTTAACCTGCGCCAACGTCCATGGCGCCGGATCGATAGTGGTGAGTTTGATACCGTCCTTGTAGACATCGACGATGGCTTCGCGAAACGCCAATAGGTAGACCTGCTCGGTATTAAACTCAAACGCCACCAAACGACCTTCGCTCGGCGCGGTATCAACATAACGCAGCCCCGCACGGCGATAAATGCCGCCGGTGGGCATGACGAAGATGTTGGTGAGATTTCCAGCGCCATTGTCGTAAGCGGTCAAATCGCCGCGCCCCGCCAACTCCATCGACACCTCACCGGCTGTAAAGCTGGTTTTGAATGTGTGCATTCTGGCCATCAGCTGCGTACTCCGACGAGGGTGTAGTCTTCCACCGCATGCGGCGTGTCTTGCATGGCGTCGATCATCTTGGCGCGCTTAAACTCGCTCTCGGCGATTTTCAGCAACGCTTCGGAACGGCTGGTGCTGTCGGTCAGTGGAATGCAAAACTCCGCCGCCAGTCGCGCAATCACCATCTGATCGAAAAAGGGTGGAAACTCGCTTTCCAATGGACGAAAGATATACGTCAGAACCACTTCGGAAGCGTTGGTATGCAAACGGCGTTCGTGGATACGGTAATCCAAACCGCGCCCGCGTCCCGCCCCCGCCGACAGCGCACGCAAAAAGTCTGCGGGCAGCTGATAGGCATAATCATAATCCGCGACGGGTGCCGCTTCGAGCTGCGGCAACGTCACCTGCCCGGTGGCGAAAGACCACGCGTTGGATGACAGCAGCGCGTCGCGAATAGGTTCATACAAATTGCCCGCAACCTCAGCCTCCGCCGACCCGTCGTCGAACGAGGTGATCGACCGACACCCGGTCTTCAAAAGCGCGCGCGAACACAGCGCAATGGAACTTAAGGCCATAACGTTCTCCTTGGATTTGAATTTTGAATTTTAGGTGTTTGCTTTGGGCACAAAAAAACTGGCTCTCGATGGAGAGCCCGGCGCACAGCGTTGACGTTTATTCGGCATAGAACGAAAAAGGGCTGATTGGTAAATCACCTCATGAACAAGTCCCCGATGGCTCTTGCGCCGCCGAGGCAACGAATATACGCTCGCGTTATGATGGACATTTTACGAAAGTTTTGTGCAGCTTTTCTCCTCGCCCTGCTCCTGAGCCCCGCCGCGATGGCGGACGAAGCTCAGGACAAACAGGTTGAGATTGGTGTCGAAACCTATAACGACGGCGACTATGAACGCGCCAAGGCCATCTTGCTACCGTTGGCCGAGGCCGGGCAACCCAAAGCGATCAATCTCATCGGCCTCATGCATCGACATGGCCGAGGTTTCACCACTGACCCAATCACTGCTTGCGATCTCTATGAACAATCTGCAACACGTGGATATCCGTCTGCAATGTTCAATCTAAGTCGATGCTACGAACGAGGTGTTGGAAGACCCATAGATAATGACATCGCCCATCAGTGGATGTTGCGGGCAGCGAATAGCGGTGTCATTCTTGCCATCCTCCGACTAGCGGATCACGAGCACTCTACCGCTGAGGAGCGCCGACGCTGGCTACAAAAAGCCGTAAAAGGCGGCAACCGATATGCTGCCGCTTTGCTTTGGGCTGACGGGCATCGAGAAGATGCCCCCGACTTCTCGCTACTGGACGAGCTATGTATCATGGTACGAATAGTAGTACTGCACCAGGGCGTTTTGGCGTGTGATAAATAGGAGGCTTCCCCAACGCAACTAGATGATCTCTTCCTCATCAAAATCTGGCTGATTGGCTTTTCTTACAGCGTCCTCAAACCCAGGGGTTGTCATCATTGGAGAAAACCTGCCAACTCCGATAAGCCCCAAACCCTTTGCAATTTGTGCAACGTCTTCCATGAACTTGTTTAAAGCAGATTTTTGCATTTGTTTGGCAAGCGCATCACCTGGCCTACTTTTGGGCGGAGATGGATCCTTAGGGTTTTTTCGGTCATCTTCACCCGGATTTGAAGGTGGGTTCGGATTATTGTTCCAACGGCTTGCCGGTCCCTGAGGTGTAGTCGGTGGAGTAGGGTTTAACCCTGGGCTCCAATATGGTACCTCATGCCAGGCCTTGCGGTCCTTTTCTTCCTTTCTCTTCGCTTCTGCTGCAAGCTTTTTAGATTTCTCCATAATCGCTATATTTTCCTTTTCGACGTCCTCAATGGTCAAATCCATCAACTCATTGTCTTTGGCATCTTTTTTCGTAAACCCGTCACCACCTAAATAATCACCAGGAATTGTATCTTCCTTAGCCGAGGCCCCGCGACCGGGGGTGTTATTGGATTGAGGAGATTTGGTCTTGCCCTCTTTCTGCGTCGTTTCCGTCAAATCACCAGAAGGCTTGCCATCACCATTTTGACCACCATCATCATCCGCTTTGCCACCGCCGCCAAATCCAATATTTGATGAGTCCGAACGCATGCCGTTGTAATCCGTGTTTGGACTGTAATCACGCCCACCGTCACGGTCTCCCGGATTGGATTGACCTGCCCGACTTTCATCATGTTCCGCATCCAGCATGCCGAACTCCAACAACCCTGTATCGGGATGCACACTTGCACCATCGGTGATGTTATGCAGCAGCGCCGCTTCTTCTTTGGTGAAGTGGGCAAGCAGTTCATCGCCGCCGCGGCCCAGGCTTTGGAGCGCTTGGGCGGTGGTTTGTAGGGCGGCCTTGCTACGGCGCGGCGTCATCTCTTGGCTCAACGCGGCTTCGGTCTCGCCGTCCGGCTTGATCATGCCATCGACCTTGAGGCCTTGGGATTTCTGAAACGCTTTAATGGCGTCAAACAACGCCACGTCGGGAAATTGCGACACGCCCCATTCGGGGGCTTGGTAATGACCCAGCGCACCGAGTGCGGATTTCATCTTCACCACATCCAGTGGCGCGGCGCTGGCGTTGGCGGCCAGGGGCTTGGAGCATTTGACGATCGGATGGAGGCGCATAAAACTCTCGTGCATGAATTGTCTATTTAAACGAAAAAAGGGGGCGACAACGCCGCCCCCTTTCGTGTTCGCACGATGGTCGATTAATCGAGATCGGCCGTGCCCACGGCGGTCATGTCGGCGACATCGACCACGCCGGCGGCGTTGGCGTTCACCAGATAGAACCCGGACGCCGGGACGCCGTCGGTGTCGACGTTGGCGACGACGATGTCACCGACGCGCAACATGTCCGACGCGCCATTGAAATAGCCCGTGGTGTCCACGTCGGCGGCCAGATCAATGGTGGTGTAGTGCCACAGCGTGAAGCCGTTGGCGTAAGCGAGAACGCTCAGATCTTTAGATGCATATGCCATGTGTCAGCTCCTTAAACTTCGAGGCAAGGCATGGACACGACGCCGGAGGCATCGATCAGGCCAGCGCCTTGACTCATGGAGTTGTTGACGAAGTGCGCGGCGCGATCGCCGTGCCAGGTGATGTCGGTCTTCACGTCCGCGCCGACGCCGTGGCCGACGGCGGATTTGTGATACCAGTAGCAATAGCGGATGTTGCCCGCGTCTTTGGTCAGACCCGAATGCGGCATCCACAGTGCGCCCAGCCAACGTTTGGCCTGGGTGCCTTTCCATGGCAAATCACCGTCACCGATGTATTGGCTGTCGGCAAATTCTTGAATGTTCAAGAGATCCGACCACTGTTTCCAACCAACAATGGCATAGCGTTCACCGTCATCGGGAACGTCGGCTTCACCTAGCATTTCAAACGCGGTCAACACCTTCGCTTTGGTCAAGCCATCGGTACCCGCACCGGCGGTGTTGGTGGACTTGTCCATTTCGGTGATGACCAGCTCGTCGGTTTTTCGACCCAATGCGTAGGCCCCGGCGCGCGCCACCACTTGCTGTTCGTTGATGTTGGTTTTCAGTTCGTCCAACTGATCGACCCAATCGCCAGCGTAGTAATCATACAAGCTGATTTCCACCGGGGTGTGGTCGACGTTCATCACCGGAACCTTGCCGTGACGCGCCTTGGTGGACGCGGTGCCCTTGCCGACTTTTTGGAAGGTGGTGGTGGACCCAACGATGCTGTCCTTGGTGCGCACGGTGTTGCGCAACTTGGACCCCATCTGCTGATACTGCAGATGGACTTCCGCCTGGAAATGGCGGACGAATGACTGTTCGACGGTCGTCGACATGTCTGTCTCCTTAAAAGTTGAAGTGGGTGTAAACGCGCCTTTTGCGGGTTATGGCAGGCCGCCCGGCGAATGGAATTCCAGGCCCCCCGCCCGCAAAAGGCCGCGAAGATCCCCACCAGGCCGCGCACGAAAAAGCCGGGCTCTCAAACTGAGAACCCGGCCCAAAGCGTGCGCGGTTATCCGGCATGGGACGAAAAAGGGGTGGTTAGAAAATCACCTAAAGAATATAGGGCACTTGTGTCCGGTTGACGTGGAAGCTACCCTCTCGTCATGATTGTTCGTTATTCTATGCTCATATCTCTTCTGATACTTTTCGCCTCAAGCCCTATGGTGGTTTGGGCCGAGGATGTCGCCATAGATAGTGATGCATGGTGGGAAGCACACTACAGCAAAATTCACCGCACCGATGAGTGCAAGGATATTAAAGCGGTCCTGGATGAAGTCAGGGCAGTCGATAAAATCTCTGCGTATACGACCGCACATTCACTTTTAGCTTGGCATTACTGGCAAGGCCCATGCTTTGATAAAGATGCTGCTTTCGCTGAACAGCTACTCCTCAATGTTGCGGAACGTGGAAATTTCATATCTGCCATTTATTTGGCACAGATGTATTTTTTACAAAAAGGCGAAGACGCCCCCTTAGCTAAAGACTGGGCGCAGCGGGCACAATATGCCATGGCGCCTTTTTTTCTCATCAACTGGAAGCAAGCCGTCCACGCCCCCCTTGTCGAGCACTTCAAACAAAAAGAGCAAGTTCTTTCCCCCCACCTTGAACAGGCCTTTTCATGGTTTGAGAACATCCAACACGATGATCCCAACACCCTATATGAGATTGGCATGAGCTTGTTAGATGATCGCACAACACCGGAATCCAGAATCAACGCTTGCCATTGGCTACACGCGGCAGAACGGAGGGGACACACCCAAGCCCGATATCGATTGGCGCGGCAACTGGTTTTTGGTGAGGGGGTCCGGCAGGCTCTCGACCGCGCAATGCTCTATCTCGACCGATCCGTCAATCAGGACCAAAACATCGATGCTTATATCTTGGTGTCTCAATTGATGGAAAAAGGCGACATTTTTGAAAAAAATCTCCGTTTTGCCTATGTTGCATTACGTAGGGCCCAAGCCGTGGGGGGCGATGTCAAAACACATATGGCCCGACTTCGCCCCCAACTCTCGGCTCGCGATATTGAGTATGCTGAAGAGTATGCAAGGGACGATAAATTGATTCTGTATTTCCTCAAAATCCAATCTCAACCCTCCCCCCCTGAGATGCCAATTTATTCCATCTGCTCCAGCTCATCATAGTAGCTCCGTAACATTTCTTGTTCTTCAGCCACATACTTGTCATACCAAGACACTCTGCTCCTAAGGGTTCCAATTTCTTTCATCAGTTCATCCAGTTGAGAGTATGCATCATAGCTCTTCACGCCTGAGGTAGCGGCGCCTTTTAAGCCACCGAGAGCAGCACCCCCAACTCCCCCACTGGCACCTCTAGCAGCACCTAAAGCCGTGCCCGCGCCAAGATTTAGCAAGGAACGATCTACGCTATCTTCCAGAGGGTGTGCAAGGGCATTGGCCCTCTCCAATTCAGCTTGAATCTCTGCACGTTGCCGTTGAGCGGCCTGCACCTCCAGTTCCTGGTTTGCGATCTTATGGCGCAGTTCAGCTTTCCTCTCGGCAACATCCACAACAAGGTTGGCATCTCTCCATTCCGCAAATGAATCAAAGTCAACAAGCGTACCCGTATCGACAGGCCCGTTTGAAGTTTGAGAGGTTTGCGAACCCATTGGTTGCTCACCCACATCGGCGGCCTTTTGGTCGAGGGTTCTTCCAGCCGGTCTATCTTGCGGGGCCAAAGAACCGCTCACCGGCACTCCACGGCTCAAGATATCCTTTGGCGTTTCTAAGGCCTGAGCATCTCTGATCCGATCCAACTCTTTCATCCGCGCAGCAGCCAAACGGGTGCGCTGGCGGGCCTTGTCGATGTCGGCCATGCGTTGGCGGTTTTCTTTTTGGGTCTTTTGCGCTTCCGCCTCGAAAGCTGCGTTTAAGTCGTCGAGTGCATTCACAGCGACATAGTCTGGGTGACCGGGATCCAACAATCCAGGGATGTTTTCAGCGGATTTGCTGGTCGTTAGGCCGGAACCCTCAACTCGATTTCTGAGTTGAGCGTCGTAATTTCCGTTCGGGCTATAGTACCCACCGCCCGGTCCATAGTCCCCCCCACGCAAGTAATCCCCGAGTGTGCCACCATACTTCGCCTTCAAAGATTTGGCATTACGCATATCCTGCGCACTATGGTAGCGCCCCTTTGCCTTTCCGCTAAAGATGTCCCCCAGATCTTCCACAATACTTTCAAAGAAATTGAGGTCTTTTTTGACCTTGCCTCCATTATTGCTCTTTGGCGCGGGGTTGTTGTCTGTCTGTGCGTTTGGATCAACGGTTGGCGTATTTGTGCGGGGTGCAGCAGACGGCACTTCGACGTCGTCCCCCAGCCAGCTGGGGTCCCAATCCAGGGCATCTTCTTCATCGTCCTCTGCCTTGGGGTCCAAAAGCCCCCCTACGTTCACGGTCTGGCCCAGCCCGCGGCTCCTTCGATCGGCATCAGTCTTGGTTTTGTCTTCTTTTTGCGTCGTGCCTGTCAGCCCCTCGGAGGCATTCCCCCCCACACTTTGACCGTTTACGCCCCCGCCTTTGGCGCCATTATCACTGTCGCCAAAGCCATCCTTTTTGTCGGTCGGGCCGCGTGGTGTTGAATTGTAGGCTTCGTATTCATAATCGTTCGGACCACTGCCTTGACCTCGGCCATCATCAGTGGCATCTGGACCAGTGTTTTGAGATGAACTGCCGACACCAGCGGCTTCTCCTTCATAGTCGTGCCAAAACTCCAACAACCCCGTCTGCGGATTGATGGTCGCGCCGTCGGTGACGCGGTGCAGCAGGGCGGCTTCTTCTTTGGTGATGTGGGCGAGCAGTTCGTCGCCGCCGCGACCCAGGCTTTGCAGCGCTTGTGCCGTGGCTTGCAGGGCGGTTTGCGCGCGGCGTGGAGTCATCGCTTGGCTCAACGCGGCCTCGGTCTCGCCGTCCGGCTTGATCATGCCGTCGACCTTGAGGCCTTGGGATTTCTGAAACGCTTTGATGGCGTCGAACAACGCCACGTCGGGAAATTGCGACACGCCCCATTCGGGGGCTTCGTAATGACCCAGCGCACCGAGTGCGGATTTCATCTTCACCACATCCAGTGGCGCGGCGCTGGCGTTGGCCGCCAAGGGCTTGGTGCATTTGACGATGGGATGGGCAAGCATGTTTAAATCTCCATGGTGCAGAAATGATGGTTTGAAAAAGAAGACCGCGGGCGACCGTTTCTGGTCACCCGCGGTCCAAGCGGCGGGAGCTGCGAATTCAACGCGCTCACCGCCCTTCGGCGCGATGGGCAGAGGGAGCAAGCCCACCTGCGCCGAGCCTATTTACACCGAGCCTTTTGAAGTTTGGCCCGTTCCGGAGCGGTTAGGCGCCCGGGTACAAGTTTTGAAAGCCCTGACGGACTTGCGACACGAAGGACGGATCGCGTTCCTTCCAATAGCGCGGGTCTTTCATCATGCGTTTGATGTCTTGTTCCGACGAACCGGGCCGGGATTCGGCGGCGCGGGTCAGGGTCGGTTCGCGGTTCTTCATCATTTCGAACATCGCGATGATGCCTTCGGCCGACGCCACCAGATTTTCGTAAACCGTGGGGGTGAGGTTGGCCTTGCCCCAGGCGCTGAGCTGCGGACGGATCGCTTGAAAGCGTTCCGGACTGCCAAAGTGCTGATGCAGGGTTTCTTCTTCACGTTTGTTTTCGTAACCAGCCGCGATCTGAGCGACCATCGGCATCATGCGTTCGGACGCCAAGTCGTAGACCAGCTGCGCTTGGGATCGTGAGAAGCCGTTTTCAAACAAACGCTGATTGACCTCGTCATCGACGTCGAGCAAGTCGCCGTCGATCATGATGTCGTAAGCGCCGGCGTGGTCGGGCATGTCAACCGTGGCGGCGAGATTGTCGGGATTGCTGAGATGACGTTCGAGTTCTTGGTAAGATCGCGCCAGGGCTTCGGTGCGCACCACGCCGTTGTCTTCGTCCCAAAACTTGGACGGCAGCCACGGCGGGCAGCCGTTTTGAGGGGTATTTGGGGTGTTCATGTGGTCTCTCCTGATTGTGAATGCATGGATTGATGAAGGTAGAAACGTCAGCCGCCATCGCGGCCGCGTTGGGCCAACGCAGCGATAAAACACACCAACTGGCGCTGACCTTCGATGTGGCGCAGCATGTCGGCGGATGCGCTGGGGCCGAGAGCCCGTTCCAGCGTGATGGCGCGCAGATGCTTCAACACCTTGTCGCCATCCGGTCCGCCGAGGCACCGGGCATAGGCCAAACGCAATTCCCGACCTGGATCGGGCAGGTCTTCACCGCCGCCGCCATTGCCATTGCCGCCCTCGACCTTGCCGGGGTCACGGTCAAACCAGGCCCATCCTTTTTGAGGCTCACTCATTGCTTGGTTCCTTTAAACGGATTGAGGGGCACCCCCGACGTCGGCGGGGTATAAGGCCGCGTGATGGATGAGTGATTGAACGCCGGTGGCGGAGCGGCCTGAGCCGGTGTCACGGTGGCTTGTTCCGATGGCGACCGGGCGCTGAGCGCCGCCGACAGCGCGCCGAGATCGCAAAAGCGGACATCTGGAGGCGCGCCTTCAGATGTCCGCTTTTGCGCAAGGTCTTGTTCGCTGTGCAGTAATTCTTCGGGCACGCGAAACGCCTTGGCCAACCACCGCGCCGTGCGCGCCACATTGATGATTTCCGATGCGCCGCCGCCCAGTTGTTGCACGGCCTGGAACCACGCCACAGCGCCGCTGATGTCTTCTTGTGATTGCCGCCGCGCCAGCGGTGATTTGTAATCGATATCCACGGTGCGTCCATCGACCGCGATGGCGGGAATTTCACCGCGCCGGCGCAAGATCGCCAGGCCGCGATCGATCATCGGGCTGAGCAATTCCGACTGTAGCCGCCCATAGGTCGCGCCCAGAATGCGCGCCATTTCTGCGGACCGCTCCAAAACTTCGGTGGCGCTCATCTTCGGCCCTGCGATCTGGCCAAGCTTGTCGGCCAACAGCGCGGATCGGATGCTCGCGCGCAGGCTTTCCAAGACAAGACCCGACACGTCAAAGCGTCCCGGTGCCGCCAAGGGAGTAAGGCCGCTAGAGCCCACGGCTTTGGGGATAATTGCGCCCGGAACCAACTTGATATTGGCCGGGTTGAGCACGCCGTCATCATCCGCCTGCCAAATGCCGGTCACCGCGATGGAGGCATTTTTCAACACCAGCTCGACCACCTTATTGGCGGTCTTGATATCGGGCAGCGCCTTCATCACCGGCGAACGCCCATAAATTTCACCCGGCGCTTTGAGCCAACGAAAATTGATGAACGGCGATTTTTCGAACCGCCCTTCCGACAACACCATCGCGTCACTCACCAGCCCAGGGGCCGGTTCCGCCACGGCCATATAACGATAGCCTTTGTCATCGGGGAAAACCGCTTCGATGACGGCGATGCGGGTTTCTTCCCCACCAATTATTGAGGCCTTTTCTTCACCCATTTCAGGAGCGTCCGGATAGCGCTGCTTTAATTCACGCCGGGTCAATTCCATACGCCGCATGGTGCCGTCGAGGCGACCGCCAGCATCGTTTTCAAACACAACGTCGAACAATGGCACGGCGGTAAAGCGGAATGCAGAAGCTTCGCCAAGCGGGCTTTCTTCCAGCATCAAACACGCCGTGCCCACGGTCACCAGATCGAGAAAACACTGATGAATTTCGATGGCGAAGTTGGAACGGTCGATATGAGACTGCAAAATCCCGGCAACCTTTTCCAGTTTAGGCGCGACAATTTCACGATCCTTATCGTTGACATCAGCGCCGGGCATCAAGCCCACCCAACGCGCCCAAGGCGGCGTCAAATTGGACAGCAAGCTGGCTGCCAATTGATCCACCGCATCCGGCGCGGTGCCATCGAACAATTTATCGCTGCCCTTGCTCCCCGCTTGGTTATTGGGATTTCGCTGAGGCAAAGTGTAATCGTAGCAATCGTTCCAATGGGCTTCCCAGGTGCGGCGGCGATCCTTCGCACGCTGATAGCTTTGAATGACCGACTGCGGGGTCAAGTCCGTCATGATCATTCTCCCAACAGAGACTTTTTCGGGGCGACTTTTGCGTTCGGCGTCACCAGACCGCGCTCCGACGTCTGGATCATTCCGCCACGACCGCGACGACGGCGCTCCAGCGCATCAAGGCGCTGCTGCGTTTCGTCTACGGTTGTATCCACCACCGGGGTGGGCGCAGGTGCGGCGGGGGCCTGGGGTGAGCTGGTTAAACCGCCCATGATCTTGGTCTCCTTGTTTAGAGGTTAAAGACACAAAAAAACCCGGAGGCCTAACCCCCGGGTTTGCTTTGGACACACTGGTGCCGTTCGTTAAGAGGATTTATATCCTCACATTGCCACATTGTCAAGGAATTTTTTCCGTTTATCGAAATTATTTAAGTGACGATACAGCTGCCACGGCGTAAAAACCCGCGGCGCGCGTAACCCCAGCACCCTTTTAACGGCTTCGACACAACTGTAAGGCGCCCAGAATAAAGGCCGAGGACGGAGGGGACGCACGATTTCATCGACCACCTCATAACCGTTCATCACCAGCCATGCGCGAATCGGTATTTCCTGATCACCGGGCCACACTTCAATCTCGGTTCCATTGGACAAGGGATTGTACATAACCCAACGATCTCCACTTTCGAGCAGCGCGAAACAATGACGATACCCCGGCCTCAGAAACCGCAACCACTTCAGATCCGCTTCGCCGCCGAACACCACCAGCGCTCGGCGGGCCCGTTGGTCATCCGCCTCACCCCCATCGCAAGCGTCTGAGGTCTCTGCCTCTGGCGGGACTGGCGCGTTCTCAACCGGATTGAGCGCAACGGTCATCATGACGAACAATCCCTTTGCTTTTTAATTCCGTCGTTAAACGGTCCAACGCGTCATCCCACAAAACATGACTGCGCTCTTCTTCGCGCACCCGGGAATCGGGCGGACAGTTGCGCCAACCGAACGACGCCAAAATTTTAAGATGCTCACCAGTGATCACGCGGCGTTGGTGCAACCGCATCACAGCGCGGTATATGTCATCCGGCTCACAGGGACGCGTATGAGACGATGCGGTTTCCGTCAAACGCGCCCCTTCACGGCGGGCGCGCTCGGAGCGGACGTACCAAAACCAGGCTTCCTCGGCATCCAAAAACTCAATCACATGTTTGATGGGGATCGGCCTCTTCACATAGCGGATTTTTGTCACCTTGAGCACTCCTTAATAGGTTTATTGTCCTTATTATTGTATTAAGTTTATTTTAATCCTATGTCAATGCCTGGTCGGCTTTTTTTCCTAGTGACATTTTTTCGCAGTGATGTGACAATCTTCCCATGTTAAAGCATGGTGACGTTTGGAGAGCAGTGGATAGATTGGCGGCAGCCTACGGGCTATCGGCGTCTGGTCTTGCGCGCAAGGCTGGGCTCGACCCCACCACGTTCAACAAATCCAAACGCGTCACCCGTGAAGGCAAGCTGCGTTGGCCGTCGACGGAAAGTATTTCCAAGATTTTGAAAGCCACCGGCGCGCAATTGCAGGAATTCATCGCCTACGTTGAGAATGGCGAAATGGCGGCACCGCGCAATGTGCCGCTGATCGGCTTTGCACAGGCTGGCGCCCGTGGATTTTTTGACGACGCGGGTTATCCCACCGGCGGCGGTTGGGACGAAATTTCGTTCCCCGGTTCCACCGATCCGCATGCGTTTGCCCTGGAAATTTCCGGCGACAGCATGGATCCGGTATTTCGTGACGGCGACATCGTAGTCGTTTCGCCCGAAGGCGACGTGCGCCGGGGCGACCGGGTGGTGGTCAAAACCCGCGACGGCGAAGTGATGGCCAAGGTCTTAAACCGCAAATCAGCGCAACGGATCGAGCTCAGCTCCTTCAACGCCGCTCACGAAGACCGTGAAATCCAGCTCGCCGACGTCGAATGGGTTGCCCGCATTATTTGGGCGGCACAGTGATTGTCTGGATCAATCCAAAAAAAGAAAAAACATCATTTTATCCCTGTCACGTACCTCAAACGGTTTACCAATAATGCAGGGCTGATATTCACATATAGAAAAGACACGCCTGAGATATTTACTGAAGCACCTCCAGAACGGACGGGCTTCATCAACCATTATTATCGTCAACCAATCCCCGGCGGCGGATGGGATCACAATACGATTGAAGATGCGTTCCAGGAAATCGAAGGATTATGGACACCAGCCATCAAGCGCCTGCGAGCACAAGAACCATTCTCACCCTCACAGTTAGTAGAGTTGTTTGCATTTATCGCGGCACTTCATGTCAGAGTTCCGTCAACTCGAGATGCGGTTGAACAATCGCTGTCGGAGCAGGTCAAAAGAGCTGCAAGAGACCTTGATGCTTCAGGATACTTCCCTCCAAAACCGGAAGGATTAGAAGACATCCTCGACCATACCGAAATAGCAATTGATCCTCATCAATCGCTTCACGCTATGGATAATATAGCAAAAACTTTTGAGAACGTTATTGATATTTTAGGCTTCAAAATAATCAAGAACGAAACCCCATTACCCTTAATTACCACAGACAATCCTGTTGTCTTCTTTAACCCAAATAAAAAAGAAGAAAAGGTGTTGCCATATCGTATTTCAATCAGCAAAGGCGATATTGAATTTTTTACACCACTTGATACACAGCATCTACTTTATGGACATACGAGGCTTCATGCTTCTTTTCTGAAAGATGGGATTTCGTACACATCCATGCGGGACAAATATGCCATCAAGCGTATCAACAGGTATCTTGCTAGATTTGCATATCAATCAATTTTCACAAGCACACATGAACATGCGCCGCTGATAAAAAGACACTCCATCCACTCACCTGTTATTGGAACGCCCCCTGAACTCCGCCTCATCAATGGCCGACCAGATGTTGATTCAGACTTGCTCATAAAGGGCATGGTTTTCGGTGACAGGAGAACAAAGCCAAAATGGGCCGCAGCCCGATAGTTACAAAACTCTCACACGAAAAAGGGGGCCGAAGCCCCCTTCTCCATATCGTTTCACGAACCTCAAGCCGATAGGTCTTCGCCCGCCAGCGCACGCTCGATCAGCGTCACCATTTCCGCAACGCCATAAAGTGCGATGAAACTGCCCATGCGCGGGCCTTGCTCTTGGCCGAGCAAAATTTCGTAACATGCCTTGAACCAATCGCGTAGGTTCTCAAAACCGTGGACTTTACCGACTTCGTAGACATCCGTCTGAATGTCTGCAGCGGTGGCGTCTGCGGACTTGGCCGCGAGCTTGCCCTTGAGGTCTTCTAGTGCGGCGCGTTCTTGATCATTCGGTGCGCGGTAGCTTTTGTTCGGTTTCACAAAGTCCGCGTAATAGTTGATCGCATAGCCCACCAACTGATCCAAGATCGGCGAGTTTTGTGGTGTCGCTTCAGGACGATAGCGGCTGATGAAATGCCACAGCACCGCCTTGTCGTCAGACCCGCACACGCTGGCGAGATTGAGCAAGATGTTGAAGCTCAAACCTTCGGCTTCCGGCGCGGGCGGCTTGCCGCCGTGAATGTGCCAAACCGGATTGTTGATCTGGTCTTTTTCTTCCTGCTCGCCGAACTTCGACAGGTGTGCCAAATATTCATCCACCGTCTTGGGGATCACGTCGAAAAACAGACGCTTGGCGGTCTTGGGCTTTTGGTACATGAACAACGACAGGCTTTCCGGCGTGGCGTAACGCAGCCAGTCTTCCATCGACAAGCCGTTGCCCTTGGACTTGGAAATCTTTTGGCCTTGATCGTCGAGGAACAGCTCATAGGTCAAGTTCAACGGCGGCTTGCCGCTGAGCGTACGGCAGATACGGCTCGCCAGTTTGACGCTGTCGATCAAATCCTTGCCCGACATTTCGTAATCGACATCCAACGCATCCCAGCGCCCGCCCCAATCAGCTTTCCACTGCAGCTTCACCTGGCCGCCAATCACCGGGGTTTCGACCAATTTACCGTCTTCGCGCTTGTAAACGATGGTGCCGTGAGCAGGCTTGGTTTCGACAACGGGAACCTGCAACACTTCGCCCGTATCGGCGCACACCGGCAAGAACGGCGAATAAGTCGCGCGGCGTTCTTCGCCCAAAGTGGGCAGCATGATTTCCATCACCTTGTCATAGTGCGCGAGCACCTTCAGCAAGGTCTTATCCAGATGTCCGGCTTTGTACTCTTCGGTCGCGGACTTGAATTCGTACTCAAAACCGAAGCTGTCCAAAAATGCGCACAGACGAGCGTTGTTGTGGTGGCCAAAGCTTTCATGCGTGCCGAACGGGTCGGGAATTTCCGTCAGCGGCTTTCCCAGGTGCGGTGTTAACATGTCTTGATTGGGCACGTTGGTCGGCACTTTGCGCAGGCCATCCATATCGTCGGAATAGGCGAACAGCTTGGTCGGCATGCCGGTCAGCAGTTCGAACGCGTGGCGCACCATGGTGGTGCGCGCCACTTCACCGAACGTGCCGATGTGCGGTAGGCCCGACGGGCCGTAACCGGTTTCGAACAACACATAACCTTTTTCCGGCAACTTGCCGCCCAAGTGTTTTTCCAACGCACGCGCTTCGGCAAAAGGCCAAGCATTTGCGTGCTGGGCCAGTTCGTGGGCTTGGGTGCGTTCGGAATCAGGTTGAAAAGGCATGGTTTTGTACCGGTTAAATGTTGAAAGAGGCCGCAAGGTACGTCCGCTTTAAGCGGGCGTCAACTGGACCTTTCGCAGTGCGCAATCCACTTCGCGGTGAGCTTTTCCGAAACCGCGTTTTGGCGCAGGCGGGAATTGAGGCTGACGAAGTCGACCAGGTCCAGCGGCTGGTCCTGGTTGAAGCAGCTGAACACCACGCTTTGCTTACCCGTTTCAGGGTCCACGTGGCGTTGCAGACACTGGGCGCAGATTTCTTTCATCATGCATTGCATCGGTGCGTTGATGGAGCCAAGCCCCGCGTGACCGGGCTTGAGTAGGTCTTTCAGCACCCCATGGCGCGCGTCTTTAACGGCCTTCATCATCATGTCTGAACCGATGGCGATGATGCGATCCGCATCCGAAAGCGGTGTTGGAATCTCACCCAACTCGCCTGCGGCATAGGCTTGCATGGCTTGCACTATGTTGCCGGTGAAGCTGAAATCGCCCGCGCGGCCCGGGGTAAAGCCCGGTGCTTCGTCGCAACACCACACGATGGTGTCGGCGGCGCGTTCAATGTTTTCGACGTGGTAGCGATCATTCACGCCTTTATACGCCGCGAAGTAGAGCACTTTCGAGCCCGCCGCGCGCAACGCTTGGCCGATGGAAAACAGCACCGCGTTGCCAAGCCCGCCGCCCGCCAGAAGCACCGTCTCGCCACCCGGCGTTTCGGTCGGCGCGCCGGTCGGACCCATCAAGATCACCGGTTCGCCGTCGTGTAGGTGTTGGCACAGATTGGACGATCCGCCCATTTCCAGCACGATCAGTGACACCAAGCCCTTATCGTGGTCAACCCACGCGCCGGTCAGCGCCAAGCCTTCCATGGCCATGCGGGTGCCATCTTTGACCGGAGCCAGAGCTTCGAAATTTTGCAAGCGGAAGAATTGTCCTGGCTTGAACGCTTTTGAGGCAAACGGGGCTTTGACGATCACTTCGATAATCGTCGAGGTCAGGCGTTCAACTTTGACCACCGTGGCAAGCAAGCCGTCGTCCAATTGGCTCACCACATCACCAAAACTGACCGCGCTCGGCTGTGACTTCATCAACGCCGCATCGACATACGGATAGCCCTGCTTGGCGCTGGCCATGGCCTTAACCACGTTGCCAGCGAAGCTGGGATGCTGATCGCCGAAGAAGCTCAGGCTGCGTCCGGCTTCTGCGTTCATCAAGATTTGTACTTCGCCGGGTTTGTCCGACCACTCGGGCGTTACAGCGTTCCCGCCCGCATCCACAGCTTGGAAGTATTTGCCATCCAGCGCGGCGAAGTCCGGGTTTTCGCGGCTGAGCACCGTGTTGGGCTGGGTACCCGCAGCGATCAGAACGGCCCGCACGGGCAAGGCGGTTTCGCGCCCCGTGCCGTGCGGGCGGCCATCTTCGCCGATTTCCTGGATTTCCAGCTTCAAGGCCTGCGCCCAGCCGTGTTCATCCACCTCCACCGCGACAGGCGACAGCAATTCGGCAAAGCGGATACCTTGTTCCATCGCCTTTTCGATTTCTTCGTGGTTCAGCGTGTAGCTGGGCGCGTCGATCAGGCGGCGGCGATAGGCGATGGTCGCCCCGCCCCACGCATTGAGCAGTTTCACCAGTTCTGGGTCGCGATGTTCGGCCTTGGCACTGGCGCGTTCATAGCGCACCGCACGGCCGTGTTCCAAAAACTCATCAGCGATTTCGTGATCTTCGACCGTCCAGCGTTCGCGTAGTTTATCGCGGCCCAAATCGGCTTCCAGCACATCGTAGCGGGCGAGAAATTTATCCACCTGCTCGACATAATACGCCAGCGCTTCGGTCGCGGTGTCGATGGCGGTGAGGCCACCGCCAACCACCACGGCGGGCAGGCGCAATTGCAGATTCGCGAGGCTGTCGTGCTTGGCGGCGCCGGTCAGCTGCAGCGCCATTAAGAAGTCCGACGCCTGCCGCACGCCACGCGCTAAATTACCCGGAATATCCAAAACCGTCGGCTTACCCGCGCCCATGCACAGGGCGATGTGGTCGAAGCCCATGGCGTAGGCTTGATCCTTGGTGATCTGCGCGCCAAAGCGCACACCGCCATACATGCGAAACTGCGCCCGGCGTTCGATCAACAAGCGGATGACTTTGAGGAAGTTTTTATCCCACCGCACCGTGATACCGTATTCTGCAACGCCGCCAAAACCGGCCATGGCGCGCGTATCCAAATCTTCGCGCAGATCGTCGATGGCGCGGACCGGCACGAACTCACCGCGTTCGCCACCAATCGAAATGCCGCTCAGCGCCGGGTCCAAAGGTTCGATTTTGGCGCCATCAATGGCAACCACCGCATGGCCTTCGTTCATCAAGTGATGACTGAGCGCCGCACCGGCGGGCCCCATCCCCACCACCAACACCTTGTAACCGCTTTGCGGCTTGGGCAATGTTCGGGCAAGGTTGAGCGGGTTCCAGCGCGTCAACAGGCTGTAGATTTCAAAGCCCCACGGCAGATCCAAAACGTCTTTGAGCGCGCGGGTTTCGACCTCAGGAATGTTCACCGGGTCTTGCTTTTGATAAATGCACGATTTCATGCAGTCATTGCAGATACGATGCCCGGTGCCCGCACACAGTGGATTGTCCACCGTGATCAGCGCCACAGCGGCGACCGCGTGGCCGCGCATCTTGGCGCTATGCATTTCAGATATTTTTTCGTCCAGCGGACACCCCGCCAGCTCGACTCCGGCGTCGTTTTTTTGGAACGCGCCGGTTTTTTTGTCCTTCAAACCGTGCCGGCAGCTGTCCTTGCCGCGATCATGGCACAGCACACAATAGTGCGCTTGGTCCAACGCGCCGACCAGATCGCAACCTGGATCGGTGAGTTTAAAGCCGTCGCGATGGATTTGCCGCGTGGAGGCGAATTGTGCCGCCATGACGCCCGCAACCTCAACCGCATCGGTGTGCACCAAATGAGCGCTGTCCAATTTTGACGGCTGACGGAATAAGATATCGGATGCATGATGCGCCCGCCCCATGTCCGACAGCGTGGCCCACAACGCGTAATCCAACGCCGCGTGAATGTCATCTTCGTGCGCCGTTTCATCTTCAAGCCAGCCCATCACGGTTTGGGCATAGCTGAATTGCGTCAGCTCCCCCCCCATCAACAGGGCTAAGCGCGACTGCAATGTCGGGCCATCGATCACATTTGCGTCTTCGGGCTTTTTACCTTTGAGCGCACGGCGCTGCACGAACAGGCGTTTGCACGCATATAGCGGCTCCAGATCCGTGTGACGACCGGACAGGGCTGCCAGTTCGTCTTCCACACCGAACAGCTTGGCAATAAACGCATCGACATGCGGGGCCAACTGCAGCAGCAAATCCGCCTCGCCTTTATCGTCCAAGCTTTCAGGGGCCTTACGCGCCACCATCAAGCGCGATTGCAAATCCGCATCCAGCGCCGCCAGCGCATCGACAAAAGCACCATCCACGCGCGCAAGGGCCTTATCATCATACAGGTCGGCAAAAGACAAATCAAAAGCGAGCTGCAAATCCATGGGGCAATCCTATTGGCATTCACGCACAGACGGCGTAGTGTTTTTATCTGCTTTTGTTGGGGGACATAAAGTCAGATCAGTTTGACTATATAGTGTGTGGGACAAAGAGCAAAAACGGGTTTTATTCTCTAAAATCCGCATTGCCCTTTTAACGACCCAATGGATGCACATATGACCTCTACCCCCCCGCTTGTTTACGCAGGCAACATCTCGCCCGAAGACACCTGGCAGCGCCTACAAGACGATACCAGCGCAATCCTCATTGACGTGCGCACCCCTGAAGAATGGGCCTATGTCGGCATCGTTGACATGACCCAGATCAAACGTAATGCCGTTTTCGTGCCGTGGCTCTATTACCCACGCATGGACCTCAACCGCAATTTCGTGCCGCAAGTTCTGGAAGCCGCCAAACCCCCAAGCGATGACACCCCGTTGCTGTTGATTTGCCGGTCCGGCGTGCGTTCTGCCTATGCCGCGCATGCGTTGACGCAGATGGGCTACAGCCAATGCTACAACGTCGCGTCAGGCTTTGAAGGCGACCCCAACGACGACAAACATCGTGGCACCATCAACGGCTGGAAGGTCGCCGGGCTGCCTTGGATCCAAGGCTAGCGGCAAACATAAGGCCAGATGCGCTTTGTGTGCGGTGGCTCGAACGTGTCGTCGGGCTTCATATAAGGGGTCGGGATTTTCTTTTCACTGGCGGGCAATTGCACCATTGAAGGCGAGTCGTAAGGTGGGCTCAGACGATAAAACGCGTTTGGATCCATAAAGCGCCCATCCTTTGGTGTCACCACAACGCCGTCGTGGGACCATTCGAGGTGGCTGCTATAAAGAACCGCGAAGTGCAAAGCGTCGCGGCGCGCACGTTTGCCCATTTTGCCGGTGTTGCTGGTGGCACCGATTTCATCGCCCATCTTTACCGCCGCGCCGATGGGCAGTGGCGACATCTTTTGCAAGTGGGTGTATTGCGAATAGGTCCAAAACGCCATGCCGGTTTGCGCGGGCGTGTGGCGCAGCATGACCTCGATGCCTTTTTTGTTGCCGTCGTTCATAAACCGACCGACGACCAACCCATCTGCCACGGCGCGGATCGGGGTGCCACGGGGCTGGGGAATATCGATGCCTTTGTGCAAAGCGGCTTTGCCGCGCTTGTAGGCATAATCGATGGCCCATTGTTCACTGTCGATTTCGGGACAGTTTGCACCTTTTAGAAAATCCGGAGATAGGCCGGTTTCGATCACGCCGCGCTCTTTTTGGATCGCGACGTGATCCGAACCGCCACCGCCCCTATACTTGCCGACCATTTTGCGGACGATATCATTGATTTGATCGGGCGGCACAAAGCCATCCAGCTGCGCACACGCATCGCACGGCTCGGATTGGGCAACGGACAACGGCGACGCGACCAGCAAGGCCGAAAGCAGTCCCGCCCTTGAAATCGCTCGCCAGCGCATATGGTGCCCTCCCGATTAAGCGTTATGGCGTTCCGCCACCTGAAGCGGCTGCGACCTGAGCAGCACGTAACCCAGCACCGCCGACAAGATCGATCCCGTCAACACGCCGAGCCTGATCGGCACATCGAACGAGCTGTGTTCAAACGCCAACGAGCCGATGAACAAGCTCATCGTGAAGCCAACCCCGCACAGCAATGATACACCGTAGAGCTGCACCCAATTGGTACCGCGCGGCATCGCCGACAGCCCCAGTTTAATGCCCAGCCACAACATCAAAAAAACACCGACTTGCTTGCCGACAAACAAACCGACGGAAATACCCAGCTTGACCGGCTCGACAAAACTATCAAGGCCGATGCCGGTGAACGATACGCCTGCATTGGCGAATGCAAACACCGGTAAAATCATATATGCGACCCACGGGTGAAGGGTGTGCTCCAACGATTTGAGCATCGACGGCGCACCTTCGCCCCCTTTGCCCATCGGAATGGCAAACGCAGTAACCACCCCCGCCAGTGTTGCATGCACGCCCGATTTCAGCACACACACCCACAAGCCGATGCCCAGCAAGATGTAAGCCGCTTGACGCATGACGCCCAAGCGGTTGATCACCACCAGCGCAGCGACAAAACCACCAGCCAGAATCAACGAGGGGACCGACAAGCTTTCGGTATAAAACAGCGCGATAATGATGATGGCACCCAGATCGTCGATGATCGCAATTGCGGTGAGCAAAATTTTCAACGACAACGGTGCCCGACTGCCGACCAACGCCAAAATACCCAACGCAAACGCGATGTCCGTCGCAGTCGGGATCGCCCAGCCATCCATGTTGATCGCGTTGCCTTGGTTGATGGCGACGTAAATCAGTGCAGGCCCTGCCATGCCGCCAAACGCGGCCAGCGCGGGCAGGACGATCTGTGACGGGCTGGAAAACTCGCCTTCCATAAATTCGCGTTTGATTTCTAAGCCGACGAGAAAAAAGAATACCGCCATCAGCCCGTCATTGATCCACAAGATCAAAGGCTTGGCGATTTCCAATGCGCCGAATTTAACCGCCACCGGAATATCCAGCGACGCCGTATACAGGCCGCTCATCGGTGAGTTTGCAATGATGAGGGCCATCGCAGACGCGATGATCAGCAAGATACCACCTGCCGCCTCAAGTTTTAAAAATTCGCGGACTGCTGAAAACGGCATAAAATCGTCTCGTTATATGTTGGCGTTGGCCCTAGATATAGAACGGATGGGAACAAAGGGAACTCCCCACCGGGCAAAAAATTGGCGCTTTTCCACGTTACGGAAGGAACCATGGCATTGAATGTATCACGATA
>Ga0209344_10001525_pt1 | contig 29672 bp, 23 predicted proteins | sample Cruoilmetagenom6_FD_187293 | JGI IMG/M metagenome (GOLD analysis project Ga0209344, IMG submission 187293) | Oil polluted marine microbial communities from Coal Oil Point, Santa Barbara, California, USA - Santa Barbara Oil Seep Sample 6 (SPAdes)... | ecosystem: Environmental > Aquatic > Marine... | reverse complement strand
GCTGGTGAGCTGCTTATATTTCTTCATCTGTGCTCCTTTTACTTGGTCGTTTAAGTGGCTCCGATATTAACGCAGCTCGCCACCTAAATTCGCTTACAAAAGTTGCACTTCAGAGTTGAATCCGCCTTTGAAGTTTTAGCATGTCAGAGTTATTTAAATCTAAGGCACTTTTTGCTAACAGCCATCCACCACAGATGGCTACAAGCTGCGTTACAAAGCTTTTAATCCAGCGATATAATATATACAACTATATGTTCTTGATTAGCGTGTAGTTACTAATGCGCTGGCCGTTTTTGTTTCCTCTTTCAATAAAAATGAGGCACTGGCCTTCTGCGCTCGCTCTTTCAATAAAATAATTTTAGTCAATACAATAATCATCAGTAGGTGGTAATAGAGATCGAAATTTGACAGCCCAAGAAAGGTTCCGGCCACTCCAAAGCCAACCATGCTTACTTGGCCCATTGAGGCCAAGTCCCCCGCCCATTTATCTTCAGGATTAAGTTTCGCCTGCTTTATTGCCCAAGAGCCAGTTCGCCACGTCAAGAAAGCAAGTAATAACCACAGTCCAAGCCCGATAAATCCATGCTCACCTAGCACTTCAAAATATACGCTATGCACATCATGGACCCTGCCCGGATCTGGTGCGTATACGTGGAATGTGCGATATTGGAACATTTCAAACCCACCGCCGGTGGGATGAACTTTAGCGACATTCCATGCCGTCTGCCAAGCGTTAATCCGGCCTAGAGCTGATGCATCCTGCTCGTATTCTTTTATGGTTGACATGCGGTCATACCATTCTTGCGGCATAACTAAGGCCACAATGACGATGGCGGCGGCAACCATCACGCCGGTGAAAAACTTATTTCGGCTTTTCAACCAGAAGATTGTACCCATTACTGCAGCGCCCACCAGCGCACCTCGTGATTGTGAGCCGATTGCCGATACTGCGGTGAGTATCATTGCTGCCCCTAATCCTTGGTGTAGCCACTTGCGTGTCTCATTTAGCTGTAAATAGCGCAGCAGAGGAATAGTCATTAGCAAAGCCAAGGCGATTTCATTGTTGCCGTCGATGAAAGTCCCAGGCGGTCCCTGGACACGAAATGCACCCCCTTTCAATATCGTGAAAATTCCGCCTTTCACTCCGTAAAAACCAAGTGATAGCGCAATTATCCAAACCAGCCCATGCAACCGTTCACGATTAGTGATTACCAGAGGTGTAAGGAAGATCATGATTTGGATTTTTAAGACTTTTTTCAGTTGCTCGAATGCTAAATCGGAAAAAAACGCAAAATAGGTGGTTACTAACATCCATACAATGTACATAGCCAGCACCGTCATCTCACGCGTCCACGGCATGTGCTTAGGCTCTTTTGAAATGAATACGCTGATTATTGTCGTAATTGCCACGATATATGCAAAGGGCATGTTAACTGCGAAACCCCAAGACATCCGATGGGGATTCATGTAGCTCAACCAGGAAAAGAGATAAAGACCAATATGTGGACGCGATAAAACCATGGGCAACAGCCCAAACACAATGGCAGTGACGATCAAGTCGCGCATTGGCTTATTCCCGTTCTTTCTCGGAGGAGGGGAGGGTAAACCATGTCACCCGCTTCTTTAAATGTATATCCTTGAGCAAGCCATTGTGCAAACCTTGTGCGAGGTGCTGTTCATGATGCCAGCCACGATCCTTGACCTGATACAACTTGCCCTTTCCTGATTGAGGTGCACCCAGTTTTTCGCTCCGCGCGAGTCGGCCGATCGCCTCGGCGTAGACCTCGGCGCTATCGCGCACAGCGCGCCAAAACAGGGTGAGTTCGTTATCACCTTCATGCACTTCGGGGCAAATATGGGCGAGCAGTTTGCCGGTATCGATGCCGGCGTCGATGAAGTGCAACGTACAGCCTATTTTTTCTGGTTCGCCGTTATAGAGCGCCCAGAATGTGCAATCTGCGCCGCGGTATTCGGGCGATAAGCCACCATGTAGATTGACGATGCCCAAAGAGCCGCGCGTAAGTAGCGCTCCTTTAATTAACGAGGTGCCGAATACGGCTATTACGTCGGGTCGAAGTCGATCGGCAAGTTCGATTACACTCGGATGATTAATGTGCGGCACCTCTGTGATCAATTCGGGTCTATCGAGTCGCGGCTCGGCATCGCCAAAGAAAAACTTGCCTTCACCCCCGTCAGCATAACGTTTACGGTCGCGTAGCCAGCGCCAGACTTTGCGCCACAGATTATCTGGGCGCAGCAGCTTGAGTATTTTTTTATACGTCCAGTGACTGCCTGCTTCCTGCACGATAGCGACTACCTGCGCGGAACCACACAGCCGGTTCGCGACATAAAGATGCCGTGGTGCGCGTCCGCATAGCACCATGATAGAAAGATCAGCCATGTAGACATTCTCCTGGCTTGGCAATTCGCGTAGCGACGGGAGGAATCGCACAATCTTGCATATCCATCATCAGTGCATCGGCAAAAAATTTAGCTGACCAGTTCGGATATTCGAAACGGGAATAATCGCCCCAGATTGGCGAGGAGCCTGCGATACCACCGCGCACCGCCTCATCAGCATCAGTAAGACGCTGCGTGCGTTTTACATAGCCGATTGCACGGCGTGCGTTCTCACGAAATGCCGGCTCGCCGCCATCTTGCGCCAAGCGTGTCCAATTGAGGCTCATTTGTGCTACGCCAGTGAGACAGCTGTAATTGGCGCGTGGTACCCAATTATCCGTATAAGTGCCGGCAAGCCTGCCGTCGGCGCGCTGCACTTGTGCCATACCTCGTGCAGCGACAAGCGCAGCTGAAAGATAACGTGCATCGTCCAGCAATACCCCACTTTCCAAAAAGCCACGAATCGCATAGGCGATGGTATGAGTAAAGGGTGCTTTGTCTGGAGTAAAGGCGTTGGTGCGAAACCATCCGGAAGCTGTTTGCTGTGTGAGTGCCCAATCGAGATTGCGCCGCGCCGCTTGGGTTAGTTCTGGCTCGTTCGCGATCAGGCCCGTAGCCACTAGCGCCCAAGTGCCCCGAGTGTTGTACACGTGTGGTACATCATTGTGTTCAAAGCGATGCCAGCAGCCATCGGTATCTTGCTGACGCGCTAGCCATAAACCAGCTTTGACCGCTGCTTCCAGACATTCCTGACGACCCAGTTGCAGATATCCGGCGAGCATGCCATGCATGATTTGACCTGTATTGAAGATCACCGGGCGGCTGCCTGCTTCGCCGAAGTGGCCAGGGAACGCGCCATCATTCTGTTGTATGGAGAGTTCCCAGTCGATCATGCGCAATGCACGTTTTTCCAGATCAGGACGTTCCAGCACTTTGCTCGCTGCGAGAAAGGTTTCGATTATGTAGCCGGTGGTTTCAGGATAGCTTGGCAGCCAGCCATCTTCGAAGCTCCATCCCGCTGAAACACCCCCTACATCGGGGTGGCCGTCCCTGATGTCCTGGGCACGGCACAACCAGTCAATCACGCTCGCGAGGTGAGTCGCATGGTCGAACTCTGACTGGGCAGGTGCAGAAATATTATTGAGAATAAGACGCATATGTAGCGGCCGCCAAGGACGGTAACGGAAAGGGAGTGCAAGTAAATTGGCAAGGTTCATGTTGCTCGTTTTCCTGTTAAATTTTTTCAGGTTGAATGGCGGGTGGCGATTCTCGGAGTGCGTTCTCCAGGCCAGATTGCAGTGGTACATGGCTCACCACGTAACGATACTTCCCCGAGAGTTCGGGCGGAATCGAATCCACAAACCGTATTTCGATTCGTACGTCGTTGCCGAGACGAGCTTGAATTCCGCTCACAGCCATTTCACGCGATTGCTCACTCCAGGCAGGGTTTCGTACCACCAGAATTTCTATGTCCTGCATGCCGTGTTGTATGAATTTGAACTCGTCGATGCCGTCCGTTGCCCGCAACACGTAGATTACCGCAAGCGCATGCATGATCGTGCCGTCAGAGCGCACTACGAAATCTGTGGTGCGACCCATCACCTCTCCGATCACGTGTAGCCCGCGTCCTGTTTTACAGGTGTCGCTGGCGTAGCGTACCACGTCACCGGTGCGATAACGGATGAAGGGCTGTGCGCAGGAACAGAGTCCGGTCATGACCGCTTCACCGGATTCTCCGGGTGCGACTGGATTACCTTGTTCATCAAGGATTTCGAGGATAATACTTTCGCTCATCAGCAACATCTGACCGTCTGGAGATTCGTGAGCGGTGAAACCAATGTCGCGACTGCCGAATTCATTTGCGGCGGGGACACCGAAAATTTCTTCGATCAGTTTGCGCTGGTGCGGATAAAGCGGTTCGCCAGTGGTACACACTACTTTGAGCGAGGGCAATTTTAGCTTGATGCCGCGTTCCCCGGCATGTGCCGCCAGTAGAGCCAAGCTGCTAGCGTAGCCGTAAATGCATTTGGGCTGGAACCCGTGGATGGCTGCGAGATAGGCGTCCATGTTGGCCGTCGACATGTCGAAAGCATTCAGCACCAGCTGGTTGAGTAGTCGGTCCCGTAGTGTTTTGATACGACCGGTTTTGTTCAATTCGACCGGCGCTCCCCAGAGATAGACTTCCCGGTCGCCCACCTCGACGCCCCACCAGCGCCGTGCGCGTAGGCGACCGGCGGCATCGGAGGCTTGGCGCATGCGCCCATAGTAAAAGATCAGAGGCTGGCCGCTAGAGCCGCCAGTATTGTATTTAAAGGCTCCACCGGGAATGTCGCGCCAAACCAGGTGCTCAATGTTGCGAGTGGCATCCTGTTTGGTCATGGTAGGCAAGCTACGCAGTGCTTCCAGGGTGAGCGGCGTACTAGATTGCGGCTCCAAGCCAGCGGAACGAATGTGCTCGGCATGCCATGGGCTGTGTTGTTCCGCCGACTGGAGAAGGCGCTGGAGTTTGAGCATTTGCAATTGCTCTACCTCAGTGCGGGACAGCCATTGGCTCTTTTCCAGTTCATCCAGGTAGCCGAAGGTGGGACGATGCATCAGCCTTTCATGCAGGGGAAACAGGGTATGCGCCACTAATTGGGTATAGATATTGGCCATGTTTATTTTTCATCTGGGGTAACAGCCAACGTCACCCTATCTAATGCCATTTCGTATGCCAAAAATAATTCACCCCGCACGCATTCCCAAGCGAATCGCCGCGCGTGATCCAGTCCAGTTTGAACCATGCTTTCTCGCAATGATTCATCACGCAACACGCGCAGTACGGCCTCGGCCATCCGTTCTGGATCACGCGGTGGCACCAATAATGCGGTCTTTCCATCTTCCACCAGAAACGGTATGCCGCCAACATTAGTGCTAATCACCGGCACTCCGCTTGCCAATGCCTCCAAAATTGAAATCGGCATATTGTCTGCCAGGCTGGGGTTAAGCGCGATATCTGTTTCGCGGTAAAGTACGGGCATGCGTTCGTTATCGACTTGACCTGCAAACACAACAGCGTCGGCCACTCCCAATTTCTTTGCCATCGCTTCCAAGTTCGCAAGTTCTGGGCCGGAACCAGCGATAGTCAAATGCGCGTCAGGAATGGATTCGCGCACAATGCGAAATGCTTTTAGCGCGGTTGTGTTGTCGTACAGAGGTTCTAGATTACGCGCCACCACGATATGCGGTGCCAACATGTTTCGTTTGCGCGAGTGGTTAGGTATGAAGCGGCTCAAATCCACAATATTGGGCACTATGTGAGTGATGAACTCTCGCTTCGCAAATACTTTTTCCAGGAAACCGGAAGGCACGGTGATGATATTGGCTCGTCTCAGTGTCGGTTGCACCCAGGTAAATGACCGAGTGAAAAAATCATCTGCCTCTCCACCGCGATAATTGACTAACACTGCTTTGCCGCGCAACTTTGCAGCCCACACCGCCGGTGCTGCAAATAAATGCCAGGACCAGCCGGAGTTGGCCATGACGTGAAATAAATCGACTCTACCTGCAGCTCGCCACACATGAAATAAGTATGGCAGCAAGCGAAACATGGCACGCAGTCCTTTGATACGGCCGACACAGTGTGGACGGTAGGGTGCGTTCACTGGGACAAGCTCTACGTTAATCCCTTCTTGCTTCAGTAGCGCAGCCAGCTGCCTTGTCTGGTTGGCCATGCCGCCCGAAGGTGGTGGCAACGGACCAACGAGGGCAATTTTTACATCTTGAATTTGCATTCTGATTACCCTGTCGCTTTGCCAGTTAAGCTACTGTAAACATCGCGATAGCGAGCTACGGACACTTTCCAGTTTCGCTCTGTCTCGACAAAGCGTCGCCCAGCAGCTTTCATCGCTGGCCAGCGTTCAGGCGTGTTAAGTAAGTCGAGCACCTTGCTCGCCAGGTCTAGCGGCGACTCAGCTTTGAACAACATCCCTGTTTCGCCATCACGAATCAGTTCTCTGTGACCGCCCACGTTGGAAGCCACAAACAAACGGCCCTGTGCCATTGCTTCTAGTGGTTTTAATGGTGTAACTAGTTCAGTGAGACGCATTGAGTGGCGTGGATAAACGAGTACGTCGACCAGGTCGTAATAGCGATTCACTTCACTGTGTGGCACTCGACCAGTGAACACAATTTTATCTGCAATGCCGAGTTGGCGAGATTGCTGTTTCAGCGCTTCTTCTTGTGGCCCACCACCCACCAATAAAACACGTACATCTGGCGTTTGGTCGAGAATGCGAGGTAATGCAGTTAGCAACAAATCCAGCCCTTCATAGGCATAGAATGAGCCTATGAAACCGATGATACGGTAGCCTGTCAGATCTAGTTGCTGTTTAAGCACGTTATCCGGTGTGTTTTCCAAGGAGAATTTTTCAATATCCACGGCATTAGGGATGACGGTAATTTTTTGTGCTGAAATGCCACGCATCACAATATCGTTACGCAAGCCTTCACAGATCGTGGTAATGGCATTCACCCGCTTGAAGGCATAGGTTTCAAGCGCACGCGTAAGGCGGTAACGTAAACCGTGTTCTTTGCTGGTGCCATGATCTACCGCTGCATCTTCCCAGAATGCGCGGACCTCATAGACCACAGGAATGCCCAAACTGCGGCCAACACGCAATGCGGCTATGGCATTCAGAGCAGGGGAGTGTGCATGTAAAATGTCTGGTTTAACGTTTCTGGCTACGTCATTAAGACGGCGCGTAAGACTGTTAATGATGGAAACCTGGTTCAATAAAGGTAATTTCGCCATTTGAGTAGTTACATGGTGTGTACGGAAAAAATGCCAGCCATCGATATTCTCTTCGTTTGCGTTACAAACACCCTGCTTTGGACTAGTCAAGTGAGAGGTTTCCCATCCCAAAGCACGTTGTTCTTTAAGAATTGAGAGAGTGCGAAAAGTATAGCCACTATGCAATGGAATGGAGTGATCGAGAATATGTAGGATGCGCATTGTTTTTTAAATCGTTTGCTTATTTTTAAAATTCAAATTTAAATCGCGGATTCAAAGTACAGTAACTAATAGCGGCTTGATTTGGCGTTCCGCTATTTTGAAGAGTATCTCTCCAGGCCTCTAAACTCAGTATCTTGTATATCATTCCCACAGGTTGCGCGCATCATTAAATGTGACCGCGATAAGCATCAAAAATTTTGCGCAGAGCATCAGTCATCGAAATAATTGGCTTCCATCCCAGTTCCTCACAGGTATTGGTGATCTTGGGAACACGGTTTTGCACGTCCTGGTATCCATTGCCGTAATAGGCTGCTGAAGTGGTTGTTACCAGTTGTACTTTGCTCGCAGAATCGCGGTACTCCGGATATTCTTCGGCTAGTTTCAGCATCATGGTAGCCAAGTCACGGATGGAATAGTTGTTGACTGGGTTGCCGATGTTGTAAATCTTGCCGGAAGCAATGCCATCCTTGTTTGCAATGATTTTCATGAGTGCAGCTATACCATCGTCGATATAAGTGAAGGCGCGTTTCTGCTGTCCACCGTCTACCAGACTTATATTCTCGCCGCGCACAATGTGGCCGAAAAATTGTGTCAGCACGCGCGAGCTTCCTTCTTTCGGCGTGTGGATGGAGTCCAATCCTGAGCCGATCCAATTGAATGGACGAAAGAGGGTAAAGTTTAGTCCTTGTTCCATTCCATAGCCCCAAATAACACGGTCCATCAATTGCTTAGCGCAGGAATAAATCCACCGCGGTTTATTGATCGGACCGCAGATAAGCTCAGAATTTTCGGGGTCAAACTCTTCATCGTGACACATGCCATATACTTCAGAAGTTGACGGAAATACTAGGTGTTTCTTGTGTTTCACTGCTGCGCGCACGATAGGTAGATTAGCTTCGAAATCTAATTCAAATACCCGCAGTGGTTCCTTGACATAAGTAGAGGGCGTAGCAATTGCCACCAACGGCAAAATCACGTCGCACTTCTTTATATGATATTCCATCCATTCTTTGTTGATAGTAATGTCACCTTCAAAAAAATGAAAGCGTGGCTGATCGAGCAGATCAGTTATACGGTCAGTGTTCATATCCATGCCGTATACATCCCAATCAGTCGTGGCAAGAATGCGGTTGGACAAGTGGTGTCCGATGAAGCCGTTTACGCCAAGGATCAAAACCTTTTTCATTGCGGTGTCCTTAATCATAGATACGCTGCAAAGTTGCGCGCGTATTATGATTTATTAATTAAACCAACTTAAAGCGGAAAAAAATGAGCGTAAATTTATGTGCACTGTAAAAATATTTTTGCATGGTGTATGTGGGATCAATCGGCAAATTTTATTATTCCTTAAATTGAGCGGTGTGCTAGGAGCAAAGCCGACGTATTTACGGAGGTCACTTGTATCCGTATAAGTTGCAAGTACCTTCCCAGCCCGCATGGGTAGCGAATCTTAAATATCTTCGGGTTTAACCCCCCCGCTTCATGTAGCGAGGAGTTGGCGGAAGCCAGCGACTTGAATAGCGGTGTTTATACCCTGTAGTTTGCTGCGTGCTGTTTGTTTTTCATGTTGGATAACTGGAACTGCTTTGCTGCATGTTTCGAAGAAATGCTTCGAACATTAGCAGCGTCCACAATGGCGTACTGTAATCTCGCAGTCCGGCTTGATGCTGGTCGACCAGTTCACAGAGGTAATCCGCATTAAAGTAACCAGTGGCTGCCAGGGTTGGACCCAGCACTGCCTGCCGGACTTTTTCTTTCAGTGGGCCGCGGAACCAGCTTGCAAGCGGCACCGCGAAACCCATTTTCTTGCGATATAAAATTTCATTTGGCAGGTGAGACTCCATCGCTTTTTTGAATATGTATTTACCTTCCCCGCCCTGAAGCTTGAGCGATGCGGGTAGGCGTGAGGCCCATTCCACCAATTTGTGGTCAAGCAGAGGTTCGCGTACTTCAAGCGCATGCGCCATGCTGGCACGATCTACTTTGGTGAGAATGTCGCCCACGAGATAGGTTTTGATATCGAGGTATTGCACTCGCGCCAAGGGTTCTTGCGCAGGCGAGTGTTCATCGTGCCGGTACATCACTTCCACCGCGCGGTAGCCTTCTAACGCCCGTTTAAAGTCCGGACTGAACAGACGCGCGCGCATTGCATCGCTGAAAAGCGAAATGCTATGAAAATAACCTTCTACCGAATCGCGCGCCATACCTTCGAACGTGGATTTGGCACGAAAAATTTTAGGTGCCCAATCTGCTTTTGGATAGAGCTTGCCTAGCAGGCCGAATACGGGGCGACGCACAGCAGGTGGAATAAAGCTGCGCATGCGTTCTTCGTTCAGATGCCAGCGATAACGTCGGTAGCCAGCAAGGTTCTCGTCGCCACCGTCACCGGAAAGCGCGACCGTGACATTTTTTCGCGCAAGTTGGCACACGCGGTACGTAGGGATGGCAGAGCTGTCTGCGTAAGGTTCATCGTAGAGTGCAGCCAACTTATCGATGAGCTCGAAATCATCTGTATCAACTTGTTCCACTCGATGATTAGTGTGATAGCGTTTTGCGACCATTGCTGCGTATTCGGATTCATTAAATGCCGGGTCGCCGAATGAGATAGAACAGGTATTTACTGGTTCGGTGGACAATTCGGCCATCATTGCCACTACGGCGCTGGAATCTACGCCACCGGAAAGGAAAGCGCCTAGCGGTACCTCTGAGGCTAAACGGATTTTTACAGATTCGCGCAGTAGCGGTACGAGTTCTTCTTGCGCTTCGGCTTCCGTCATTGGAGCAAGGGGATGGAATGGTACGTCCCAATATTCTCGCGGTTGTGGCATTGGCTGACCGCGCTTCACGGTGAGGGTATGCGCGGGTGACAGCTTAAAGGCTTGTTGGTAAATGGTGCGCGGTTCGGGAACATAGCCGTAGGCGAAATATTCTTCAATTGCACGCGGATCAATGTCACGTCGCAACGCTGGGTGGGCGGTCAGGACCTTGAGCTCTGATCCGAAGATAAGTTGACCGTCGTCAAGCAGTGCATAGTAGAGCGGCTTCACGCCGAGGCGATCGCGTGCCAGAAAAAACGTCTCTGTATTGCGGTCCCATAACCCAAATGCGAACATGCCGCGGAAGCGCTCGACGCAGGCCTCACCCCATTGCTCCCAAGCATGCACGATGACTTCAGTATCGCAACGTGTGCGAAAGGTATGTCCCAATGCTTGTAGTTCAGGGATTAAATCGACAAAATTGTATATTTCACCATTAAACACCACCATCACGCTGCCGTCTTCGTTAAACAAGGGTTGGTGACCGGAGGAAAGGTCTATGATCGAAAGCCGCTTGTGCGCCATTGCCATTCCTGGCTCCGCGTGCAAGCCGCTCTCGTCTGGGCCGCGATGATGCTGAGTCTGGTTCATGCGCTCGAGCAGCGCCTGATCAATGGGGCGTTTGGCTTGAGTATCAAATATGCCGGCTATTCCACACATGGTTTTGTTTTCATTTTTGTTTTGTTATTTATCTCTATTTAAATTAACCAGAACTGTGTCATATACGTTCAGGTATCCGCGTACCATGGCTGACATTGAAAAGTGTGCCTCAATTTTGGCTCGCCCCGCCGCACCATGTGTGCGGGTACGAGCGCTATCTTGATAATAATTTAGCAAGGCATGTGCCATCGCTTTCGGGTCGGCAGACGGTACCAGCGTGCCCGTTATGCCCTCGTCCACTAGTTCGCTGTTGCCGCCGACGGCGGTTGCAACTACCGGCAAACCGCATGCCATCGCTTCCAGAATGGTGTTGGATACGCCTTCGCCCAACGACGACAAGCAGAAGACATCGAATTGACGCATCAAATCCGCTATGTCGTCACGGTTGCCTGGAAGCCAGGCGAGATGCTCGATATTGGATTGTTTGAGCAAGTTCAGGCAGGACATGCGCGACACGCCTTCTCCTAAAATTACTAGCCGCGCGCGAGCACGGATCTCAGGCTTAAGTTCGAGCATGCGCAGAAAAGCACGCACCAAATTGGGATAGTCCTTTACCTCTGCCATGCGCCCCACGGCGCCGATCACAAAGCCGCCCGGCGGGCAAAATCCTGGCGGGCCGAAGTTGATTCTTGGTGTAATGAGCGGTGTGAATTTTACACTATCGACACCGTTGTATATTTGAGTAGCGATTGCCGGATTTACACGCACGGTATCAATTAACCATTGTTCCAGATCTTTGCTCACTGGAATATAATGCTTTACCAGCGGTCGGATTACTTGCCGCAGCAAATTGTATTTGCGATTTCTGCCCTGCAAGTCAAACATGTCACGCCCATGCTCGCTATGCACTCTATTGCTAATACCAGCGGCAGTGGCAACCACTTGTCCTTCCAAGGCCGCAAGGTTGCGTGTATGCACTATGGCTGGCTTGAGCCGCCGTAACTCACGAAACAATCGACCATACAGTCCTATATCATTGCCAGCGCGCTTGTTAAGTGCCACCAATTCGACGGGTTGATTCAGACGTTTACGAAACTCGCTGTATCCAGTCAAGCATACGATGGCGTGGCGATAGCGTCCTGGGGGCATATGGTTAATCAAATTTACAATGCCATTTTCCATGCCGCCCACGCCAAAATGATGAATAACATGCACAATCAACGGTGGGTTATTAGTGTGCATGTGTTCCGTGCTCTGCAACTTCATTAATGCTGCTATCGATTGCCGGCAACATATCGTTGACAAAAGATTGCAGTGACGATGCCGCTGCTTCCGGCGTTCCTTCATAGGGCGCTGCAATAATAATTACTGCACCATCGTCTTGCTGCCCAAATAACTTGGCCTTCGCCAAAAGCAACTTCGCCAGATACGGGTTGGTAGTATATGTACCTTTCAAGCTATTCCAACTCCATATTAATAGTCGGTTATTACCGGCGCGTAGTAAAGTTTGCAGGATTGTTTCATCCTTTCCACTGAGAGAAATCTTGCGCGGTCCTTCACCTACATTGCTCCAGATTGGATGTTTTTGCTGGATCATAAAGTTTTGTGAATTAATTAATTCAGCATCCTGGCGTTGAGTCCGGTAGTACCCGAGGTATAGGTTGATGATTTTATCCCCCTTGCGATAAGTATGCATGGCTTGCGCATGGGTGCCAACGTAGTGAGGCTGCCAATCTGTAAGAGGCGTAGTTTGTAAATTCCAGCCTTGATTTGACTCAGGTAGTTTAATTATTAGCCCATCGGTTTTGATTGGACGGCTGTCCAAATAAGCTGCGTAGACAGGCCAAAAGGCTGCAACCAGAATGGTGATCACGCCCGCTACGACATATCCTCGGTTCGTGATTGACCCACGAGCCGTGTTATCAGCAATCTTGTTTTCTAGCCGTTGGTGATCGGTTTGATCTTCTCGCCAGAAAGAGCCAATCCAGAATAGCAACGTCATAACGATTCCGAAAAAGACCCAGCCGTAGATGTAATGGTCAACTCCCAATGCTAATTGCATATTGCTTAAGTGGGCGATCATCACGATCATATAAGCGCGCATCCCATTGGCAAAAATGGGGACGATCAGTGACAGTACTGCAAAAATTAACCTGCGTTTATTACTGCGATAGGTGAGGTAGCCATACAAAGTGCCCAAAGTGAAAGACGCGATCAGGTAGCGCAAACCACTACAACCTTCTACGACAGACCACTGACCACTGGGTATTGTGAAAAACAATCCTTCGCGGTAAACCGGAATACTAGTTATTTGCAGTGCGGTTACTACAAAATCGGCAGTGAAATCCATCAGCGGGGGAATCAGAAATTCCCCGAAAGGAACGGCAAAAAACAGGAATCCGAGGGGGAAGGTCATCGCGCGAGCTACCCGCAGCCCCAGCATAATCCAGACTGTCACCGGTATCATTGCTACCAAACAAAATTGAGCAACAACCTGCACGCTGCCGGCATCGGCAAGCAGCCAGCCTAGGCCTAGCCCTGCCATGACGAACAAGCCGCGGTAATCTGGGCATGGGACTATCTCGGCAATCGATTTGCGCTTCAGCCATATAAGATAGGCGCTAATCGGAAAAATAAAGAAACCGTGGGTAAAGGTCTCGGATCGCAACCAGATAGCGATAGTGGATAATACGGTTTGCTGGTAAATGGCGAGAATTGTGGTAATGGCCGCAAGCGTGAGGATGGCCATAAAGCGCCATTGCAATATTGGCTGCCCGGATTGGTTGTCGATACCGGGTGCAGCTAAAGCTTGTGGTGTTATACCAGTCATCGTTGTGGATCCTTGATAGTGACCAAGTGTGGTGTTTCTTGTGCGACCTGGGTATTTTTGTCTGGCTTGCAGGATTCAGACACAGTTATCGGAGCGTCAGTAAGCAATGTTCTTACATGCGCAAGGCTACGTTCCCATTCATAATCAGCCAGAATCCGGGCGCGTGCGGAATCACCAAAATGTTCTGTGGCTTTGTTTGAGAGCATCAAGATAATAATACGGCTAAATTCTTGGCCATTGCTGGCAATATGCAGCTCTGTACCTGATGTCGCTAAAATACCTTCTGCTGCCTGAGGGGATGCAATAACTGTTTTAGCCATGGCCATGGCTTCCAATACTTTGTTTTGTAAGCCTCTGGCGATGCGTAAAGGTGCCACAGCTAGTTTGGCATAGGCGAGATAGGGTCTGACATCATCTACGGCGCCTGTTACCACGACTCCAGGTAGACGCACCAGTTCCTGTACGGCTGCGGTTGGGCGAGATCCCACGATATAAAAGCGTGCATGGGGATGATTAGCCAGTACAGTTGGAAAAATTTCCTGGGCGAACCAGCGAACGGCGTCCACGTTTGGCCAGTAATCCATGGCGCCAGTAAATACAATGGCTGCCATGTTTGCTTGGTACGGATCAGGATATTCTCGGTTAGGCGAATAATAGTCACTGTCCACACCATTATTGAAGAATCCAATTTTCTCAGCACTCTCAGGTGCCAATTTTTTAAAAAGATCGGCCTCAGCTTTTGAAACGAACAGCGACGCATCATACGTGCATGCCACTTGTCGCTCGTAGCGGAGCAGCAAGCGGCCTTCTCGTTGAAATAGCCAACTCATGGGCCATGGCTTCCTTTTTGCGTATTGACGCCATTTGTCCGAATCTATGTCGACGAAATCGATGATGCAGCGCGCTTGTTGGATGCCTGATATAAATTGCGCCATGGCAGAAGAGAATATTAGAACGCGTTTTATTGACTGCGTCTGCATTACCTTTTTTACCCACTCCTGCAATCCAATATTTCGGTAATAATCCAAGGTAAGAGGACGATTCATGGTTAATGCACCCAAACTACGCAGGCGCGCCGTGCGGGGATTTAAAGAAGCAAAATAGGTTTCTTTGCACATTTGCTTTACTGTATTTACGTATTGCCAATCGTCTGGATCATCGACAAAAGTGCCGAGATGAACATGGTAGTGTTGCGCCAAGTACTTCAGCAAATGGTATGAACGTATTTTGTCACCCTTGTTGGGCGGGTAGGGGATGCGGTGGGTGAGATAAAGCAAATGATCCATCGGCCCTATCCCAGGTTTTTTACGATGTGAGGTCCGAGCCAGTTGACTACTGGCAGCGGTAATTTTTGCCAGGTTTTGATGAATAACTGGTATTTTGGGTTTAATGGATTGGTGTCAGGCACTGTTTTCGCCCGGATCAATTTATATTCATAGTGTAGTGGTTGCGGCTCAAATCCCCAGTTTTTTTTGAAATCGAAAGGACCAGTGCCGCGCTTACTGCGCCCATAGTCAAATATCTTAATGCCGCGTTCGCAAGCACGCCGCATAAGTTCCCAGTATTTAAAGTCATTAGCCGCAAAATTGCGAGCCTCTGCGGTGTCACCAGCATAGTAGGGTAATACTTCATCGCGGAAATAAAAGCTCAGCACGCTACTTAAGATGAGTCCATCTTTAACTACGGATAGCACTTCGCAGTCGCTCCCGAATATTTCTTTAAGTAATACAAAATAGCGTTTGGGCAATGTGGGAGTACCATGGCGGTGGACATTGTCCGCGAACACGGGAAAAAAGCGCTCCACACCTTCGTCGATCTCGCTAACGAGACCATTTTTAATGCCCTTTCTAACCATCGCCCTTTGTTTGCGAGGGATGGCGAGCATGTTTGCTTCCACATCCGGCTCGATAATCTTGCGAAAACAGACATAAAGATTCTTGCTTGGCCATTCAGTGTGGAAAGGTAGAATGTTGCGGTATTCCAAGAAATCTACAGCCAGTTTTGCAGCCAGCTTCTGTGCTGCATCATCCAGTGCCTTCCGCGCTGGCTCTGTGCTTGCGATGATACCGCCGTATACACAAAACGGCAGTGACGATAATGAATGTCCAAATAATATGCTGTTTATCTCTGCCAGTGGCAAAATGCCCTGGATAATTTTATTTTCTTCAGCTAGCAGGAAATGAGTGTGATGCCCGAAGGCACGTTCGATTACCTCTTTCCAGCCAGCACGATGAAAAAATGTGGCGTCAGGACACGAGTAAACAAATTCATCCCAGCGTGCGGTGTCATTTGGTGTCATCTCGCGTACTTGCAGTGCGGATATGACCAATGAAACGTCCATCACGCGCCTACTTTCATAAATATGCGGTCCATGCGGCCCCAGTGAAAATCCCGCAGCAACGATTGTATGCGGGACGCCATATGTTTCAGATTGATGTAATGGCGAAAGCGTGTTTTCGTCGAGATGTTACATTGACGCGGTTGGTCTGGATCAAGCTCCCACGGGTGAAAATAAAAAATACAGGGCTTGCCATCCTGCTGATTGACGCGTCGTATGAGCCAGCGCGATGCTTGATAGGGTAGTAATCTGAAATAGCCTCCGCCTGCCGCGGGTAGGTTTCGACCCATTAATGTTGCAGTGGTGGGGGGGAGTTCCAGCATGCTGTTTTTGCCGCGTGGATAGTGGGCAAAACGAGGTGCCTCGGGCATGCCGTAATGGTCGTGTCGAATCGGATAAATACTGGAACTATATTGATAGCCAGCTTCCTGTAGTAAATCAAGCGCCCACAAGTTTTCAGCGCCGATGGAAAAACTCGGGGCGCGATAGCCTATGACCGGGCTACCTGAGACGTCTTCTAATATTTTTTTGGCGCGAGAGATGTCTTCGTAGAATTCTTCGCGGCTTAGCTCGCTAACGCGTTGATGACCATAACCATGACTGGCAAGCTCGTGTCCATTATCTACGATGCGGCGCACGATTGCAGGATAGCGTTCAGCGATCCAGCCTAAAGTGAAAAAGGTTGCCTGCGCATTACCTTCGTCCAGCAAAGCTAGTGCGATATCAATATTGCGTTCCACCCGGCACGGCAGACTTTCCCATTGCTCTCGCGGGATGGTGGAGGCGAAGGCTGAGACTTGGAAGTAATCTTCCACGTCGATAGTCATCGCATTACGCATCAGCGCTGAGGCCATCATGTTTTTCCCTGTAAAAATTCATATTTCGCAGATTGCTTGCTTAAACCGTTTCATCTTCATCTATGAGCATTGCGAAAAAAGTGTCTTACTTACTGGTCGTGATACGAATTGCTGCCGAACTATGTCAAGCCAACATTCTGCGCATTAGTATGTTCGCAAGCTTCCCGCGTTTTTTGTACACTCTGTATTTGTAGAGGCGACAATATTTATTTGTTTGGATAGCCGTTTTTAAGCCAATCTAAAACTTCCGCTGCAATACGTGTTGAGGCCTGCCCATCCCAGAGTTCAGGGATTCTGCCTGCTTTCCCGCCAGTAAGCATGATTTCGTCGAATATCGTTAGTATCTTTGCTGAGTCCAATCCGGCAATCGTGTTGGTTCCCTCATCCACTGTGATCGGTCTTTCTGTGTTATCTCTGAGTGTAATGCAGGGAACGCCAAGAGCAGTGGTTTCTTCCTGAATACCGCCCGAGTCAGTCAATACAACTCGTGCATCCTTCATAAGCCCCAGCATTTCCAAATAACCCATTGGCGGCAGTTGCAATACTGTCGGAACATCCAATATTTTATTCAATCCAAACTTTTGAATCATGTCACGAGTGCGTGGGTGCATCGGAAAAATAATTGGTAATTGAGCACTAATTTTGAGGGCTATTTCAAGCAATGAACGCAGCGTGTCGGGATCATCAACATTGGAAGGCCGGTGTGCAGTTAGGACCGCATATCCGTCATGGCCGCTAAGAAATTTTTCACTGTCAGAATTTTTCAGAATTTTAGAGACTGGAATTGCTTTTTCCAGGTTGTGATGCAAGGTGTCAATCATGACATTGCCGACAAATCGAATGCGATGTTCGGCTATCCCCTCGTGCAACAGATTTTCGCGACCACTGCGCTCAGTGATAAAAAGAAGTTCAGATATCTGGTCGGTCAAAACCCGGTTGATTTCTTCTGGCATAGCGCGGTCGAAACTGCGCAGACCAGCCTCAACGTGAATCACGGGAATCCCTTTTTTTACAGCCACGAGCGCGCAGGCTAGGGTGGAATTTACATCGCCGACTACTAGTACTGTGGAAGGGTTCTTTGTGTCCAGAACTGATTCGAAGCGGAGCATCACATTGGCGGTTTGTGTTGTGTGACTTCCAGAGCCAACATCCAAATTAATATCGGGCTGCGGTATGCCGAGCGCTTCGAAATATTGATGGTTCATGGCAACGTCATAATGTTGGCCAGTGTGAACCAAACATACATCGATTTCTGGTCCAAGATTGGCAAAGGCCGCGATAATAGGAGCCATTTTCATGAAATTAGGGCGCGCGCCTACAACACATAGAATGCTGTAAGGTGTAGGGGCAGGTGGTTTATTGATTTGCATTATCTGTTACTTATAATATGATTTTTAAAAATAATTTCGAGGCGTGCGGCACTCTGATACACCCTTTGCTAAGCATAGTGGACACGTGGGCTGCCAATACACGTTGTGACATCTCCTTTTGTCCAAAGTCTCATGATTTTTTCAAGTGATCGCATTGATTCTATAGACTTTGAATATATGGACCGTCTGAATCAGAATTCTGGAAATTCGTTAATGCTGACTTGGCTCTAGATGATACCTCGATGTTATTACTAACCTGTATATCGTATTGCAAGTGATGCTGCCACAAGTTGTTAATTTTGGTTTTGTTCTTCCGAATCAGCTTTACAAGCTATCCCAATCTCTTTGAGAGAAGTGCAGGGCGCTGGCATATACCTGTCATTGCTTACCCTGCAGTTTCTGGACCTGCCCTTAATTTCATTTACGTTGACCTTGTTCTGCAATACCTCATGCGGGTTTATTATTTACATCAAGCTCATTCGCAACTTGCACCTTAAACAATTTCGCAAAAGTTGCACATTTAAGTAAATTCGTTCTTCATTTGACAATCTGAATGATGTTTTCGTGGATATTTACTTGTTTAGGTCATTGATGTTGGAATCGGGACGAGAAAGAATCCGTTTAACCAGATCCAGAACGGATATGACTGAGCTTTCCATCTTGAAAAGCCTCCCGTCCATACTTTCCAAACTCCCCTGAGTATCAACTTCCTGCCTCGTTTGTGGGGTGTCAGATAAGTTTTGCGACGCGGCCTCCGATTCAGGGAGAATAAACTCCTTTTGAATATCACCAATTACCTCAGCTACATCGGAGCTTCCGAAACTATGACGCTCTTCGAGATAACCCATGAGAAAAAGGCGATCGCAAAGTGTATTTATTTTGCGCGGGATGCCGCCAGTAAAATTGTAGATTTCTAAGAAAGCATCTTCGTTCAAAGATGGGTCTCCATTCCAGCCAACGGTATGCAGGCGATGCTCGATATAGCCTTTTGTTTCCAGTGCGTCTAATGGTCCCAAGTGGTAGGTTGCAATTACCCTCTGTTGCAATTGTTGCATGTCGCGACTAAGAAGGGTTCTCCTGAATTCCGGCTGTCCTAGCAGGAAGATTTGCAACAATGATTTGTCAGCAGTTTGAAAATTGGACAGCATTCTTAACTCTTCCACTGCTTGGGGTGAAAGATTCTGTGCTTCATCCACTATCAGTAGTGCGCGCTTTCCTTTTTGATCACATTGCCGAAGAAACTGCTCAAGCCTGGTCAGCAGGGTGGCTTTGGAGTCGTTTTCGTTGGGGAGTCCGAACGCTGCGACTACCATTCTTAATGTGTCTTCTGCATTAAGGTTGGTGTTGACGATTTGTGCTGCTAGAATATTTTCTGATTCAAGTTTGCAGAAAAGACCTCGCACTAAGGTGGTTTTACCTGCGCCTATTTCACCGGTAATGACGATGAAGCCTTCTCCTTGAGACAGGCCATACTCCAAGTAGGCCATGGCGCGCTTATGACCACAGCTGCCAAAAAAGAACTGTGGGTCAGGCTTTAGTTGAAAGGGCTTGGCACTTAGTCCGTAGTAAGATTGATACATTTATTTGGTTACTCCAGCTAGAAACGCATTGACAGAGATGCGATGAGGGCATTCTCGCTGCGAGAGTCACCGCTAATTTGGGTCAAGCGTCGCTCGACATGTCGAAAATTAACTGCGCCCTTAAGTCTAGGCTGTATTTGTCTTGTCAGCCCGACTCTGAAAGTTTTGGTTTCATTCTCTCCGCCTGTAGCGAGTAAACTGGACTTCATGTACACGGCACCGATATTGGCGTTGGTTCGTGGGCCAATTTTCCAGCTCCAAAGAGCATTGCCGCCAATTTGCTTGATGTTTCCGTTCAGTCCAAGGCTGTTCGTCCCAATAAGTGAAGCATCATTTTCATCTCCAGCTGTTTGTGGTTCGCGCAACATATGGAAAATGCTAAATACGAGTGTATTCCTCGCACCACTTAAAGCAACACTTGCCTGTAAGCGCTTTTGCAGAAAAAATCGATTTGTGAGGAAATTGATTGGGTCAAAAATGGAAGCTGACAGTTCATTGTCTCTTATGAAGGCATCTACTGTTTGCTGGCGCATTATTGGGTCGGGGATGTTGGACATCCACAGTTGGTTCAGGAAATTTTCAGTGTCGGTCGTGGGGGGAATCAAAAATTGACCGCGGGTGGTGGTGATATTCTGGTTGTAGTTTAGGTTCCAAGCTGACCTACGAGTGCGATGGCTGGCTCTAAGCGTGTAAGTAGTGCCAAAAAAAGCTTTACCAGTATTGGCAGTAATACTAGTTCTTTCGGATGGTGTCCAAACAAAACCAGCTGACCAGAGCGCACCAGCCGATACTCCGGTTATTGATGTATAGCTGAATTTTTGATATCCACTGGTTCCAGTCAGGCTGAATTTTGATGAAATACGGTAACGAAGATTGCCGGTATATCGTTCATTTTCTATAGATCTGCTGAGGATATCTAATTTTTGCTTATTATAATTCAAGCCCCAGCCTAGTGTTCTGAAGGCAGAACCACTGGTTAAGCTGAACAGGATAGTGTCCGATTGCCTTCCAGAGAATGCCCCTACGTCTGTGTAGACAGCATTGTGCGTGTAGCGCGCCTGAGTTGAAGCAAAATTGGAGAAGTTGTGTTGTATATAAGGGCTAATGCTATATGTTTTTACATTGGTTCGGTTGTTCGTGATATTTTCATTATTGGTTGTCAGTGGACCAAGGGGAGAAATGTTTCGCTGGCTGATTCTAGCGGTACTATCAAGGAAAAAAAAGTTTTTAACTAACTCCGCGCTTGCTCTTGCATTTAACTGCTGAACAGTCCTGTTTCGATTGCTCGTCTTTGCATAAAAAAGATTTTGCATTGTGTAGTCGACATTGACTTTCAAGCGTGCCCCGTCTCCAGTCAATGACACTCCAGGATTAATTTGGGTGATGAAGTCGCTTTTCTCATTTCCTCGTGTAGCCAGAGTCACATTGTCGGTATACGTTTCTCTTAGAATTAGTCGGGGCGTTATTTTCCAGTCAGCAGCGGTGGAGTAGGCAGGACATATCAGTAAGATAGGGGTAACTATTTGAACTATCTTATGGAGAACATTGCGAAATCCATTATGCCCAATCACTTTAGTCATAGTAGCCGTAACCATAATTGGCTCCGCCGGCGAATGCCTTTGATTTATTGTAGACTAAGTTAATGTGAGTGTTTGTTTCGATCTGACGGAGTGCCTCCTTAACAGCATGCTGTGTTGTGACTTCGGCTTCTACCACCATGACAATCTGGCCCATTTGACTTGCTAGAACACGCGCCTCAGTTGTGGGGAGCAAGGGCGGGGAATCAAATATAACAATGCGATCTGGGTATCGGTTTGCAATTTCGTTTAACAAGCTGCTCATGGCTTGGCTAGTCAATAGTTCAGTTGCGTGTCTGTGACTTGTTCCTGCGGGTAGAATTCTGAGAGTATCAACGTTGGTTTTAATCATGGCGTCTGCTAAATCGAGTTTTTCGTCGAGAAGAATATCCATTAAACCGACAGCTGACTTCAATCCTAATGTGCGGAGCACTGATGGCCGAGCTACGTCCGCATCTATTAGTAAAACCGTGTGATCCATTTCTGTCGCGATACTCATTGCCAAATTAATTGCGCAGAATGTTTTCCCCTCTTGAGGTAGCGCACTGGTTACCATAATCAAATTTCCATGGTGTATCGCTCCGGCGCCTTTAATGAAAGCATTTTGGATTAATGAGCGTTTTATCCCTCTAAACTCCTGAGCGGCTAAAGTTTTCCCTTGGTCCGGCGTAATCATGCCCAATTGGTGCAAGTTAGCAAGATTTATTTCGGCTTGTGCAATTGTTTTCCTATCTGAATTACGGGCAATGTGTTCATTAATTATTTTTGAGTTTTGTTCACTTTGGTTTTCCGATTTTACCTTTGGTGTGGGCGTTATATCCCCTTTATTCTGCTCAAATCTGTTTGCTGCTTTTTCGATAATGCTCACATGATCTCCCAACAGTATTTGGTCTGGCTGCTTTTCTGCTCTTCAATTTGGTCTTTTAAATTAAATAAATCCCTGTCCGTAATTAACCTGGTCATAATTGTTGTTTTAAATGATTAAGAGGTGCCCTCAATGATTATAATTTAAGGAACAAAATAATCATGACCACGCTATACAGGGCAACCAATAGAATAATAGCTAGTCCGAAAGCATAAAGGCTCCTTTTGCGCTTTATTTTTTCATGGGCAGTCCAATTCATAGTCACGGTCCCCAGTATCGGCAAACCAATTGATTCCCGTAGACTATTCTGACTCATAAAAGTAGGTCTGATTTGGCTCATTAAGAGCGCACATCCTATCCCACCCAGTAGGGCACCCATAAAAACCATGCTGAATAACATTAACCGGTTCGGTCCTGAGGGAACAAGTGGAACCGTAGGTGGATCTATGACCTTGAAAGTCAGCATATCTGAAGTGGCACTCAATTCCCCTGACAATTTTGCGGACTCTCGGCGTCCTATGAGATCTTCAAAATTTCTTCTGTTGATACTATAATCACGGTTGAGTTGAGCAAACTGCTCTGCCACTTGGGGCTTTGCAATAGTCAGTGCTGTTAATTCAGCCGTGCGAGAAGAGTATTCTTCCACTCGAGCTTTCATCGCGGCGACCCTGGCTTCGGCCTCTGATAAGGAAACATTAAGTTGTTGTAGCATTGGGCTGTAACCCTGACCTCGATCTCGTATAGTGACAGGCTGTATATGTTTAGCCTCCTCCAGCTTGCGCTCTTCAAGAGTTGCAATCAGACGCTTAATTGAAATAACATCCGGATGACGTTCTGTAAAGCGCAGACGCAAGGCGTCCATGTCATTAATTAACGCCTGGATCCGAGAGTCAATTACTGGGTTAACGATGGTAGATGGAGCTTGTTCTCTGTTCAGGTCATCAGAAGGTGCGTAATCTTCAATTTGATCTTTGATGGCGTTGCGCGCTTGTTCTGCTTCACGTAGTCCCAATTTCGCTTCGTTCAGGCTGTCCGAAATTGCTTGTAGTTGTGAGCCAAAATCACCGTCCCGAGGCAACAGACCACGGTTCTGTATTTTGAAGTCCGTGACAGCCTTTTCCGCAATGATTAATCTATCCTCATAATTCTTGATTTGCTCATTGATAAATTTAATTGCTTTTTCGGAGTCTTGTTTCTGATTTCCAAAGCTGCCTTCAACAAAAATGGTTAGAAAGGCCTGGACTACGTCTTTCGCAATTTTTGGATTTTGGTTGTTATAGGAAAAAACATATAGATCAGCACCATTGCTTGCGTTGATCGCTATCTGACTCTTCATGTCACTGACTTGCCGCTCATGATCTTTGGCATCTGTTGCCTTGATATCTAAATCCACCATTCGCAAAACTCGCTCTATGTTTGGACGGCTAAGAAGAGTGCGGCTCATGATTGAAACCTGCTGCTCCATGTTGGGAACACTTGTCATACCTGCCAGCAGTGGCTTTAAGATAGTTCTGGTATCTACGAAAACTCTCGCAGAAGCTTGGTAATTGTTAGGTAAGGAATATACCTTGTAACCTCCCGCTAAAACAACAATCCATGCAATAACCACTGCATACCATCGGTATTTCCATATACCCTTTAAGTAAGAAACTATCAGGGATATTAATTCCTCCATTTTGCCAAGCTCTCCATAATGGTGTGAGTATTAGTTTTTAATTTAACAGCACTCCGTGATTGCGTAACGGAGTGGGTATGTTGTTATGGAATGTATTGAAAAATTTGATGTGTGACGCTTTATCTCTTAGGCCACGTCCGTACAATTAAGTAAAGAAAATATCAATCAAAAAAAACTTTCAGGTATTACCAAAATATCCCCTGGGCGCATTGGTATGTTGGTTGAAAGATCTGCTTCTTGAATGAGATCTTCCAACCGGACGGCAATATGCTGTGATTTACCATCGATGTTGCGAATAATGCTGGCTTTGTTGCCTGCAGCAAAATCTGTTACGCCACCTACGGCAATCAAGACATCCATTAGTGACATACCATTCTTATAACTAAGAGCTTGAGGGGTAGCAGCTTCCCCTATTACACGAATTTGTTCAGTATATGGTCCAACAAAGCCAGTCACAATAACCGTTACAATTGGATCTTGAATGTAAATAGCAAGTGCTTTTTCAATATCACGAGCCAAATGTGTTGACGTCTTTCCCATGGCGGGCAGGTCTTCTACCAAAGGGGTGGTAATTTTGCCATCTGGGCGAACAGGAACTGACATGGAGACTTCTGGATTGTGCCAAACTATAATATTAACGTTGTCGCCTGGGCCAATCAGGTAGTCATGTGAAGGGGGTTCGTCTGATGGAGAAAGGGTTATACGTGGAGTTTTGGCGCAACCTCCGAGGGCTAAGATCGAAAGTGCTATAGCAAAAAAAGCTAGCAGTTTCATAGCATTGTTATTTAGAGTGTTCATCTGAATTTCCTTCGATTTGCGATTATTGTGATGATAGCAGGTAGGCTAGGCGCATATCTTACGCCTTTCATGGCTATTAGATGAAGTTGTATTTCGTTGCTAAACTCTCAATCATACAATTACTGCGCTTTTACTAGGCCAATGATTAGTCATCGGATAAAGCATGAAAAGCTTTAGTATAATTCTGACTTTTTATCTTTGCTAGTTTAGAATTTTGGCTTCTTTCTCTATGAGAGAGGGTAGCAAAAAAACTGTATTGCGTAGGTCAAAGATACTGTTAAGTCGCTTTCAATTCTATGCTATGTAAATTCGTCATCCATTCAGTATCTCCATCTACGAAAGAAGCAAGGGCTTGCCACGTATTGCTTTTAATTCGAAGAGGCTGCTAATTTTTGATAATGCTATGTATCGATTAACTTATTATTTATAGTAACATAACCTTGATAAATGGTTTGATTAAAGTTATATCCATGGGTTGGCTGTTGCATAAATGTGCCGGAGATTGGCGGAGTTTTAAGGTTGGGAAAGTTCAAAATACAAGGGACCTGACAGGGCTTTTTGTTCGTTTGACGGGGGGTAAGTGCAAATCGAATTAGAACGGCGGATTGGTTTTGTCGATGCTGCTGGGTACAGAATACGTATGCATGCAGTGCTGGCCGCGTAGCTTTCCGTGCAACTGAAGCTCTGATAGCGACTCCAAATAGCCTCGTGCAGATTAACGAACAATTTGACTACGGGGTGCCTCTAAAAATTCAAATTTTTAAGTAAGCCATGGCACGAGTAAAAAAATTTTAGTGCGGCACATATTTTTTATGTAAGCGATAATATTTTTCGAGTAACGTCGTATTGTCACAGAAATTGGAGTTTTAGAAGTGGCCCCCTAGCAGCCTGTTGGACTTGAAGAATATAAGCCAAAATTCGGCTGGGCGAGGGCAGATTTTTGGGTCAATAGTCATAACTATTGACCCAAAAAAGGGGGGCTGTACCGGTCAGGCGGATTTGCAGTAGATTCCCTTTAAATCCGACAGACTGCTAGCGTTTGAAGGGATTGCTGTCGCTTAGCTCATCCACATACTGGGTGATGTTTCCTGTCTCACGCTTTAAGAAATCTTCCACTGCTTGTGAAAATTGCGGATGCGCCAGCCAATGTGCTGACCAAGTTGTTACGGGCAGAAATCCTCTGGCAAGTTTATGCTCTCCTTGGGCGCCGCCTTCAAAGATGGCGATTTTATGTTCGATGCAAAATTCAATTGCTTGGTAGTAGCAAGTTTCGAAGTGCAGGCCAGGATGATACTCCAGCGTACCCCATGAGCGACCGTAAAGAACATCAGCGTTAAATAAATTGAGTGCGCTGGCAATTTGTTTCCCATTGCGCGATGCGATGATCAGCAGAAGGTTTTCAGGCATGGCCGCGCCGATATATTTAAAAAAATTAAGATTTAATGACGGCGGCGAGTTGTACTGACTATGGGTGCGGGTATAACACTGGAAGAAAAAATTCCACTGTGCTTCAGAGATTTCTTCTCCGCGAATGCGCTTGAAGCTAATATCGGCTTCTTTCACCTTGCGCCGCTCGTGTTTGATTTTTTTGCGTTTGTCTTGACGCAGGCTGGACAGATAAGCATCGAAATCGGCATATCCAGGATTTTGCCAGTGAAACTGTACCCCGCGACGCAACATCATTCCTTCCTGTTGCATTTCTAGAGCTTGATTTTCGTCAGGGAACAGGCAATGCAGGGAGGATACGCCTGACTCCTGCGCAATTTGCAGAGCGGAACGAATTAGCTGTGTTCGTACTTCGGGGGTTGCCGCCAAAAGTCTTGCCCCGGTAATAGGAGTAAAAGGTATGGCACACAACAATTTTGGGTAATAGTTCAGCCCATGTTGCTGGTAAGCCTCGGCCCATGCCCAATCAAAAACGAATTCTCCGAAGGAGTGATACTTGCGATAAATCGGCATGGCGCCAGCAAGAAGGTTGTCTTGCCAGACTGTTAGAAATTGCACCTCCCAGCCAGTACGCGTGGTTGTGCAGCCACTTTCCTGTAGTGCCCGTAAAAAGGCGTAGGAAAGAAACGGATTATTTCCCGCGAGGGCGTTCCATTGCGTCTCGGAAATATCTGCTATGGATTTGATTATTTTTATGCTCATGCCGCTGCATGGGTGTTGGGAGTGCGTTGCCATACCAGGGTTCGATTGTTGCTGGGCATGGCTACATCTTTCAGTAGAAAAAGGCCATGCGTTTCGGCGAGCTGATTAATAGTTTCGAAATCCCGTATACCGCTGCTCCTGTCGCGTGATTTGAGCCACGCATCGAACCGTGCATTGCTTTCAGAGGTAAACTTTCCCTCATAGTTAAAGGGTCCGTACAGGCACAGGATGCCTCCCGTACTTAAAATACGTGCTATACCTGCAAACATTAGTTCTACTTCCGGCCACGATATGATATGCACCGTGTTGGCATTAAACACAGCATCTACTATTTCGATAGGCCATTGGCTATCGTTCACATCGATGACCACAGGTGAAAGTACATTAGGCAGTTTAGCCTCGTCCAGCCAGGCCAGGATGCCTGCATGGTTTTGCGCTAATTCGCTGGTCTGCCAAGTCAAGTGAGGGAGCCCACGTCCGAAATAAACGGCATGCTGGCCGGTTCCACTTGCCAATTCCAATACATGCTGTTGATTGACAAATATTTTTTGTAAAATTTCAAGTATAGGAACCTGGTTTTGTTCGCATGATTCTGAGTAGGGTTTCATAGGAGGTAGCCAGTATTACGTAATGGATTTTAAGTTTGAAATTCAACTTATTAATTTATTGAGAATATACATATTCACAGATGTGTTGATAAATAACTAGCGATTCGAAGTTCATTTTAACCCAACAATACCCTTCCAAGGCTTGATTTACTTGGCTTCCTACCTCAGCGGCCTGACGTCAAGTTGCAGAGCTTGTACGAAGAAGCTCTGTACATGATGCTCAATCGTTTTCAAGACTTCAGATGCCATATCCCCGATCAGCACTGTCCGTTCGTCCAGCGCACTTGGAATCACAACCCGAAAGACCTGCCACAATCGGATGGCGTAATCGATTGATGTGGCGTTCGCTGTTATTTGCTGGGACATATCTGCAATGCTGTTGGCCTCATGCAAAGATTTGGCTATCACCAGTACACCAAATGTATGGCGATCAGGAGATTCAAAGCATGCTGCGGGATAGGGTGGTTATATGCATTTAAATAGAGCGTCGTGGTGGCGACAGGCGATGCTCTATGCCTGTCGCGGCGCAGCTGACATCAAACCCATGCTCGCCTGTGGCGCGTTGATCCTTGCTGGTAAAGCGACCTGTGAATTGAGGCCCGTTGTCCGTTAGAATATTTTGTATCCTCATTGGGGTAGCCTGTATCAGTCGGCGCAAGAAGTCGGTGCTGCTGGCATCAGTCTGGTTGCAGTAAATACGGAAATATATCCACCGCGTTGCACGGTCAATGACGACAAGCTGATAACTTCGCTGCGTCTTATCGGGCATCTGTGGCTAGTACTTGATGACAACATACAGGAACCCTGGCTCAGAGTCTTTGAAAGTTATGAGTGGTGCCGTTTCCTTCTCGATTTGTAGTTGCAGGCTGTTTAGATTGAATACCCTATGACGGGACAGTTAATGACAAACGGCGTCAGTAACAAACTAAAGTTGTATTAGTTGGCCTGTTTTGCGGTAATAGCGCAAACATTTGGGCAACAAATTAGCCGGTCACACCCAGAATGGCAACAATTGCAACTTTATAAGAGTTTGCTGCGATGATTGAGCGTCATTGGATAGAATTGCAGCCTATTGCAAACCAGAGAATAAAAGTCTCATTCGGCTTTGAGGGATTCAACAACAAGAGTATGAGTCATTCATGCCGTGCATACGGCCTGCGCGATGAAATACATCTGCGACTAAAAATACTTACGTCTATGCTCTCGATGCTCTAAAAATATGAATTTTACCCAACCGATTACGTGAAGTAAAAATAAAGGCCAGCTTTAAGCCGGCCTTTATTCTAAGAGGATATGATCATTCATTGCTACTAAACGTAATTTACTACCTCCCCATGGGATAACGCTCGTGATCGTGCATTCCTGGATTTCCCAATTGATTGAACGGTCCATTAGGTCCAGACTGAACGATGTTGGTTTGGTTGGAAACATGCTTGTAATGGTAGTGTGCAGGCGGCTGGGTCTGAATCTCAAATGCGGTTCCACTTGGCTGAACACGGCCATCCGCTCCTGCGAGCTGGTTACCTCTGCCACCAGATGGGCCATAGGACACTCCTGTGTTGGTATATATACCAGAGGCAGTAATACCGGTCATCTGGTTATTGCCAGCATGCGCCAAGGAAGCACCCAATGCAAAACAAGACATAATTGTGATATTTATAAGACTCTTTTTCATGAAAAGCTCCTAAATATGAAGTTGGAAAGATGGTTATATAGGATCAAGGTTGTCTTGACTTGTGTATAGTACCAGTTAACCAGATGGTGTAAATAGTTTTATGTAAACTGAGCAATTTGTGCTGTCTCAATTTATCTTCGATCCAGCAGCTAAAACAGCAGGATTGCCCAACTGTTTTAAAAAAATGCTGAATTTCGTTCGATGTTTGTGCCGTTTGAGGCAGAGGAATGAGTTTTTTCCCCTGCGCAAATTCTACGGCAAGCCTCTCCAAACCGGTTTGCGCAAGCCGTATCGAGCAATGCATTTTATTCAGCCAATCTAACCTGTAGCGGTTTAATAAAAACGTACACCTCGACAGGATTATTATTCAGCTAGAGAGAAGCCGCCAATGAACAAGCACCGCAAGCATTAGGAACAGGGTGAATTTGTCCTCCATATAATCGCTGTGTAAACCAACGGTTTAAGCTATCAAGCTGGACATCGCCGAACATTTCCGGTATAAATTACGGAATGGAATTGGCGGAAATTACGAACGAAACGCT
>Ga0209344_10001524_pt1 | contig 29684 bp, 25 predicted proteins | sample Cruoilmetagenom6_FD_187293 | JGI IMG/M metagenome (GOLD analysis project Ga0209344, IMG submission 187293) | Oil polluted marine microbial communities from Coal Oil Point, Santa Barbara, California, USA - Santa Barbara Oil Seep Sample 6 (SPAdes)... | ecosystem: Environmental > Aquatic > Marine... | reverse complement strand
TGGGACGAGGTCTTCTCCAAGGTGGATGCAGATACGCTCTAAATCTTCAACAGCATTGATGACAGGGGCCGTGAAAGCGGTCCCTGTTCTTTTTGGGCAGTTGTCTTGACCGGCTCAGCTCGTTAATATTTTGATTAAATCAATAGCATTCATGCAAAGAGTTCATGCCAAATGCGTGTAGACGTTCTCGGGCTTCAGGCCTTTATCGCGATTGCTGATCATGGCTCATTCATGGATGCTGCCAAAGCCATGAACCTGTCGCAGACCGCGCTCAGCCATCGCATTGGCAAGTTTGAAACCGAGCTCGGCTTGCCGCTTTTTATCCGCACGACGCGAAAGCTATCGCTCAGCAAGGAGGGACTCGCGCTTCTCCCCCGCGCCAGGCGGGCGCTGGACGATCTGGAGAATGCGCTGACCGAGCTCAAGCACCGCGGGCAGCTCAAGCAACTCGATCTCACCATGTGCTGCGTGCCCTCGCTGGCCAGCTCGGTATTGGCGGATGTGCTGCATGCGTTTTCGGCATCCATGCCGCAGGTGCGCCTGCGCGTGCTCGACGGGTATGCGCGCACCATTGCCGCCCAGGTCAATGGCGGTGAGGCGGAGTTCGGTCTCGTTGTGCGCCAGGGCACGCATTATGAGCTTGAGTTTCGCCCGCTTGTCACCGAGCATTTTGTCGCCGTGTGTGCCGCCGACCACCCATTGGCGACAGAAACCTCGGTCACATGGGAGCGCTTGCAGGACTATGTGCTGGTAGGCAATACCGTGATCAATCAGGCATTGGGTCCGGCCTCACTACTCAATAGCTGGACCTACAGGGTTGAAAATATCTCGACCGCCGTGAGTTTCGTCAAACAGGGACTTGGCGTCACCCTTGTCCCTGCATTCGAACAGTCCCAGCCCGGCTATCTCGGCTTGCGCAGCCTTGCGGTCACCAATCCCGAGGTGACGCGTCAGGTGGGGTTTGTGACCCGGCCTGACACGCATTTGTCGAAAGCTTCCCTCGCGCTCATGGCGCTGATTGAGGCCCGGTTACTGGAATTGTCCAGACAGACAGATTGACCTTACGGATCGACGTTGATCCAGATCGACTTGTTTTCCAGAAATTCATCAAGATGTTCTGTGCCGTATTCGCGGCCATAGCCACTTTCCTTGAAGCCGCCCATCGGCACCGCCGGGTCCATCAACCCATAGGTGTTGATCCAGACCGTGCCGCTCTCGAGTTTGCGCGCGACCCGGTGGGCCCGGCCAATGTCACGGGTCCAGACCCCGGCACCAAGCCCGAAATTGGAGGCATTCGAGCGCCGGATGACCTCTTCCTCATCATCAAACGGCAAAACCGAGATAACGGGGCCGAAAATCTCTTCCCTTGCCACCCGCATGTCGTCACGCACCTCGGTCAATATCGTCGGCGCGACGAAATATCCCGCGTCACGCCCGGCGCCGGAAAGGCGTGCACCCCCCACGGCGGTTTGAGCGCCTTCCTCGGCAGCGAGGTCGAGATAGCCCAATACCGTATCGAGTTGCCGCTTCGAGGCGATGGGCCCCAATTGGGTCTCAACATCGGTGGCGACACCCACCTTCAACTGGCCGACAAAGGCCGTAAGACGTTCGACAACCTCGTCGACAACACCGCGCTGCACGAAGAGCCTTGTGCCCGCAAAACAGACCTGACCCGAATTGGCAAAAGCGGCCATGGCCACGCCGGGCGCAGCCTTGTCGAGATTGGCATCGTCAAACAGGATGTCAGGCGATTTGCCCCCCAATTCCAGCGAAAGCCGCTTGAGATTGACTTTCGATGCTTCAATCACGGCGCGCCCGGTCTGGCTTGAACCGGTAAAGGCTACCTTGTTCACGCCGGGATGCGCGGCAAGGGCCGCCCCGGCCTCCGCACCATAACCGGTGACCAGATTGACCACGCCCTTGGGCAGTCCGGCTTCCTCAAGCAGCTCGATCAGACGAACCGGGGATAGCGAGGCGTCCTCCGAAGGTTTCAGAACCAGAGTGCATCCCGTGGCCAGCACCGGGCAGATCTTGATCAGCGCCGCGGGCATTGGCGCGTTCCAGGGGATAATCGCCCCCACCACGCCCACCGGTTCGCGCTCGGTATAGGTGACAATCTGGCCCGGCATTGAATTGGAGATCGTCTGCCCGTGGATTGTGCGGGCCAATCCGGCATAATAGCGAATGACCGAGGGGGAACGCATGCGCATGATCGGGAGCCGGGCGATAGGCGCACCCATTTCGAGCGTGTCGAGCACGACCAGCTCTTCCATATGCGCTTCAACCAGATCGGCAAAACGCAGCATCAGCAATTGCCGGTCCGAGGGGGTCATGCGCCCCCATTCACCCTCGCGGGCCGCATTCGCTGCCTTGACGGCCCGGTCCACGTCCTCAGCCGTGCCACGGGCGACACGGGCCAGCACCTCGCCGGTCGAGGGGTTATAAGTCTCGAAATCCCGTCCATCGGAAGCAGCTGTCCAGCTGCCGTCGATGAACAGGCGTTGCACGTCGCGTTCGAGTAAAGCCGACTTCATCATGGTCTCGTCCTTTTCCCTCATGCGAGGTTATTTGCGTTCAGGCCGTGTGGTCACGGCACCTTCATGGACCGGGCCGACTGTACGTTTGTAAATGTCGAGCCACCCCACGGGCACTTCCTGACCAAAATCATCACCAACCGCCCGGCGGGCCGCGAATTCTGCCGCGGGCACATTGACGTCAACAATGCCTTTGACGACGTCGATAACAATCTCGTCGCCATCCTGCAACGCAGCGATCGGGCCGCCGGCTGCTGCCTCGGGCGAGGCCTCGCCAACGACGAGGCCGGTGTTCACAAGCCCGGATACCTGACCTTCGGTGATCACTGCCACGTCCTCATTGAGGTTGACCCCATCGAGCGCGAACACAACCGCCGATGTCAGCGCCATGCCCGGCCCGCCGCGCACGCCCAGACCGCGCAGGACAACCACATCACCCTTTTGCACTTCGCCCGCCTTGATGCCGGCAAGGGCTTCGTCGCGGCTGTGATAAATCCGGGCAGGCCCGGTATGTGCCATCTTGCGTTCACCCTTGCCACCGAGGCGAACAATGCCGCCGCCGGGCAAAAGCGAGCCGCGTACGATATTGATGGTCGGACGATGTGAAAGCGGTGCCTCCAGTGTCCGGATTAACGCGCCGGGTTCCGGCGCTGCAGCGACCGCTTCACCCATCGTGCGGCCGGTGACGGTCAGCGCATCGCTGTCGATCCGGCTTTCCAGACGCTTGAGCACCCCGAGGGCACCGCCTGCGGCCTCGAATTCTTCGGTCAGGGTGGGGCCATTGGGGCGTACATCCGTCAGCAGCGGAATATCACGCGCCATGTCGCGGAAAATATCCATGACATTGACTTCAAGTCCGGCCTCGATGGCGATGGCCTGCAAATGCTTGACGCAATTGATCGAGCCGGAAACCGCCAGCACCATTCTGACGGCATTGCGCACAGCCGCCTCGGTAATGATGTCACGGGGCCGCAAATCCTCTTCGATCATCTCGACAATGCGCCGGCCGGTGGCGCGCGCATTCTCCAGCATAAGCGGGCTGTCGGCGCGCACAGGCGCAGCACCCGGCAGGCTCATGCCGAGGGCTTCCGTCATCACATGCATGGAATTGGCTGTGCCCATGCCGGCGCAGACCCCGGGAGAGCGGATGGCCACATCGGCCATTTTACCCAGCTCATCCACCGTCAGGCGACCGGCAGCGACGTGCGCCGATTTGAGGAAAACCTCCTCGATATCAATATGTTCACCGCGCCATTCACCACTGGCCTGATAGCCGCAAATGGCGACAATGGCGGGAATGTTCATGCGTCCAGCCGCCATCAATTGTCCCGGCGTGGTCTTGTCGCACGAGGCGAGGCATACGATGCCGTCGAGCAGCGCGCCTTCCACCTGGGATTCAATATCATGGGCGATCAGATCACGGGCGGGCAGAATATAGGCCCCGCCGCGCCCCGCCGACGTCATGAAATCAGAGGGTGCCGTGGTCCGCACCTCAAAGGGCAGGGCCCCGGCGGCGCGAATGGCGGCTTTCACTTCGGTCGCGATCTGGTCGAGATGGGAAAAGCAGATCGCCAGATCCGACGAGGTATTGATCACCGCGATCTTGGGTTTGGCGATATCCTCGTCCGTCAGGCCGAGGGCTTTCCAATGCGCCCGGCGTCCGGCCCATAAAGCTGTTCCCGGTGTCAGGTTTGATCGATACGCTCTGCTCATGATGCTGCCTTTTCCGGCTCACCCAGAAAAACGCCATTCGCGCTCAGCCGGGATTGCAGTTCTGCGATGTTCACGTCGCGGGGTTTAAGATTTTGGGCGAGGGCGATGTCGGCAGCGACGCCGGCAGCTTCACCCATCGAAAAACATGGACCCGAGACGCGGGCTGAGCTTTGCGCATCATGGGTCATTGATGCGCACCGGCCGACAACGAACAGGTTGTCGATTTTCTGCGGCACAATGATGCGATAGGGGATCTGGTTGTATCCGCGGCTATCTTCCGGCGCGAAGACGAATTTCACGTCGCCGGCGATATGTGCCTCAATCGGCCACCCATTGACGCCAATGCTGTCGTCAAAATCGGCGCAACCGAGGATTTCATCCGATGTGATCATATATTCACCGACAACCCGCCGCGTCTCGCGGATGCCGATCTGCGGCGCGATTTCAACGATATAGGCGTCCTCAAATCCCGGCGTGACCGATTTGATGAAGCTGAAGGTTTCCCAGCACTGCCGCCGGCCTTCGGTCTCACCATGGGAGAGCTGGCGCGCATCGATACCACTGACAGCGGTGCCATCCGGGTTTTTGATCTGGGTGAGATTGGCACGCCATTCAATCGGATTGCGCTGCGGGCGGACAATCGGCTTCTTGCGCGGAAAATCGACGCCGGTGCGTTTCTCTTCCTCTTCCATCAGGCGGGGAATAGCTTCCCAGGCGCGGCCGGCTTTTTCAGGATTGACCCCCGAGATACGATACATGGTGGTGGGATAGAGCATATTGCCCTGACCATCCCCGAGCTCATAAGGCGCGCCGGCCCAGGCGGCAATGTCGCCATCGCCGGTGCCATCGACAAAGATCTTGCCGGTAACGGCCAGCCGGCCTTCTTTGGTTTCGACGAAAATGGCACCGATATTGGCCGCGTCGGTCATGACCAGAGCCGATGCGAAGGCATGATAAAGGATCGTCACGCCGGCTTCGATCAGCAATTCCTCAGCCGCAATCTTGTAGGCCGAAATATCGTAGGAGAGGGCGGTGATGCGGTCGCCAATGGTCAGGTGCGGGGTGTTGAGCCCCTCCATTTTCTCCATCCGCGCCAGCAGATCATCAGCGACGCCGTGCGTTGTCTGTTTGTGCTCACCATGAATGACGGAATGCAGGCCGCAAAAAGTGGAGAGCCCGGCCGCAGTGCCAGCCCCGCCGAGAAAGCCATAGCGCTCAATGAGCAGGGTTTTCCGCCCGGCACGTCCCGCTGCAAGTGCGGCGGCAATGCCCGAGGGGCCGCCACCGGCCACGACGACGTCGTAGTCACCAAAAACGGGCAGGTCGCGCGCGGGTTCCTTGAGGGTCGATGTCATTTCAGTCTCCTTGTAAAAGCTCATGCCGCGCGGGCGTGACGGATCAGGTCAGCGGCCTTTTCGGCCAGCATCACCACCGGGGCTACCGTATTGCCGGATGGAATTGTGGGCATGATCGAGGCATCAACGATGCGCAGGCCCTCAAGCCCGCGTGCCAGCAGGTCAGGGCCGACAACCGCCATGTCATCCAGTCCCATCTTGCAGGTGCCCACGGGATGGAAGGTTGTCGAAACCACCTCCCTTGCATAGGCAAGCAGCGCCTCGCGATCCTGTGCCGCGGCACCGGGCGCAACCTCGTTTGGCTGGTATTGCGCCATGGCATCCTGCCCCATGATGTCGCGCACCAGTTTGACGGCGTTAACGGCCGCATCCTTGTCGCCTTCAGTCGCCAGAAAGTTATGGATGATTTCAGGCTGGACACTGGGATCGCTGGTTGTGGCGTGTACATGGCCACGGCTTTCGGGGCGCAGAATGCAAACTGATGAGGTGATGCCGGAAAAGGGATCCAGCGGCCCGCCCACGCGATCATAACTTGCCGCAGAGACATGAATTTGCAGATCCGGCGCCGCCAGGTCTGGCGTGCTCTTTGCAAAGGCCGCCAGCAGGGCAGGTGATCCTGTCATCGGTCCGCGCCGCAAAAAGGCGTAGTTCATGCCCATGGCAAGCCGGCCCAGAGGGCTGCGGGCGGTATCATTCAGCGTCTTGGTGCCATGGACCTGGTGGCGAATGCGTACCTGCCAGTGATCTTGCAGGTTTTCGCCCACACCGGGCAGATCGTGGATGGGTTCGATCCCGAGCGCCTTTAGCCGTTCAGGCTGACCAATCCCCGAACGTTCGAGAATGACAGGTGAGCCATAGGCCCCCGCTGCAAGGATGACCTCCCGGCTGGCGCTCACGGTTTCAATTGCGCCCTTGCGCCGGATTTCAACACCGGTCACCCGTTTGCCGTCCAGCACGAGCCGCTGGATTTCAGCCCCGGTCCAGACGGTCAGATTCGAGCGCCCTCTGGCAGGCCGGAGAAAGGCTTTTTCCGCCGATTGCCGTCGCCCGTTCTTCACCATCGAGCGGAAATAGGCCACGCCTTCATTCTCGCCGGCATTATAATCATCGGTCGCCGGGATGCCTGCCTGCTCAGCCGCATCGATATAGGTATCGAGCACCGGCCAGCGCACGCCGGGATCAGAAATTGCCCATTCGCCGTCCTGCCCATGGGCTTGGCGCGGCGGGCCCTGTTCGGCCTCAGAGCGGGTAAAATAGGGCAGCACTTCGGCCCAGGACCAGCCCTTGTTCCCGGCCGCCGCCCAGCCATCATAATCACTGGCATGGCCGCGCACATAAACGAGGCCGTTAATGCACGAACTGCCCCCCAGCACCCGGCCACGCGGCAGCCGCATGACCCGCCCGTTAAGATGCGGTTCCGGCGCACCCGTCCAGCACCAGTCAAATTTGGATCTTCCCAACAAATAGGGCAGGAAAAGCGGAATTTCGATGCGCAGGTCATGTCCACTGCCACCCGCCTCAAGCAGCAGCACCGTGACCGATGGGTCGGCTGAAAGACGATTTGCGAGAACGCATCCCGCCGTGCCACCGCCAGCAATGATGTAATCCCAGCTACGATCCTGTTTGACCACAGAATTTCCTCCCGGACAGGCCGCGAGAAAGCCTGCCTTCATAACCCTCTTTGCTTTTGATCAGGCCTCCTGCCGCATGCATGGCGTCTTTTTTGCGCCGATTGCGGCCTTACCTTCCCACTCTCGCAAGGCATTGATGTCGCCTCCCATTCGGCAATTCAATCGAAAGTTTCTAGGGTATTCATTCATAAAATTCATGCGGTCGGGCACGAGTGCACAAAGCGGAACAAGCCGCTTCGTCTCAGCCGGTATGTGCACATGTGGGAGATATCAGGCGGTGCCGCCAGCCTGGGCCAGGGCGCGGATATGCCGGAGCAAAATCTGCATCGGCGGTGTCATCAATCCGCGCTTGCGCCGCCAGACCCGAAAGGACCGCGGCCAGTCGAGAGCCGGGCAGGGCACGGCACTAATCCGGTTCTGGGCGATCTCGTCGGCAACCAGTGGTTCAGGCATCCAGCACACCATATCACTGGCCAGTACCGCCGCCTTGATCGCCGGAACCGAGCGGGACATCAGGCAGGGCCGTTGCGGCTCTATACCCGCCCCATGGAAGCGCCGTAGCCATTCCCTGACCACCGGCGTGCTGATGGGGGGCATCGCCCAGTCCAGCCGGGCGGCTGCCGCCAGCGTCACCTCGCCCCCGCTTAAGGCCGGGTGGCCGCTACGGGCAAAAACGGAGACCCGGTCATGCAGTATTTCGGGCGTTGCGAGCGTAATGTCGTCATCGACATAGGGCTCCGGTGAGATGGCAATATCGATCGTCCCGGCCTTCAGCCCGTCCAGCAGTTTGTCTTCCAGCTCGTCGAGGATGTGAAACTGCACGTTTGGGTGGGTATCGCGCATGGCGACGACGGAGCGGACAAGCAAATCGCCAACCACGCTGCTGACGCCGCCAACGCGGACAACGCCCCGGCTGGCCCCGCGCATTTGCCGGATGATGTCTTCCGCATTGCCGATCTCGGAGACGACCAGTTCCGCATAGGGCAATATGGCCAACCCATAATCCGTCGGCTCCACCCCGCGTGTCGTGCGCAGGAACAGGTCGACGCCAAAACCCTCTTCCAGGCGTTTCAGCATGCGCGTTACCGCGGGCTGCGTCATGTTCAATGCCGATGCTGCACGGCCAAGGCTGCCATGCCGGACGCATTCGAGAAGGATTTGGGCACTGCGCACATCTAAAGTCATGCCGCTATGTTATGCATTTCTCCAGATTATGCAATTTTAGAACAGGACCAACGGTGCGAGATTGAGCGAATAGGTGCGCGTAACTCGAGGAGGAGTTGCGAGAACACCGGGGGAGTATGAATGAACAAGGCAAATCCGAACCGGTTGACCGGCAAACCATTGGCCCGGGCAACCGTTGCCGAACAGGTTTTCGATATTTTACGCGCGCATGGCATTGATCGCATATTTGGTAATCCCGGCTCGACGGAACTACCCATGTTTGTCGATCTGCCAGCCGATTTTTCCTATGTGCTCGGCTTGCAGGAATCCATTGCCATGGCGATGGCCGATGCCTATGCGCAGGCAAGCCGAAAGCCAGCCTTTGTGAACCTGCATTCAGCCGCCGGCCTTGGCCATGCCATGGGCAATCTGCTGACCGCGTTTCGCAATCACACGCCGCTTCTCATCACCACAGGTCAGCAATTGCGCTCATTGCTGCCCCATGATCCGTTCCTGTTCAACGAAGCGCCGGTTGAAATGCCCAAGCCTTATGTGAAATGGGCGGTAGAGCCGGCGCGCGCCGAAGATGTGCCGAGGGCGATCCGGCGGGCCCTGTTCACGGCTTTGCAGCCCCCCATGGGGCCGGTTCTGGTGTCGGTACCGCTCGATGACTGGGAGCAGATGGCTTCGCCGCTGGAGCCCCGGCGTCTCTTGCCGCGTCTCGGTTGTGACGGGACGGCGCTGGATGAACTTGCCGGTGCCATTGCTTTAGCCAAAAAGGTGACGATCGTCACCGGTCCCGGCGTTGATATCGATGGGGCGTGGGATACGACGGTCAAGCTTGCAGAAGCCTTGCAGGCCGATGTCTGGTCGAGCCCGAATTCGTCCCGCTGTTCCTTTCCCGAACGCCATCCCTGTTTTGCCGGTTTTCTCCCCGCAATGCAGCCGGGTATTTCGGACCGGCTGGGCAAGGCGGATCTCGTGCTCGTGCTCGGCGCGCCGGTCTTCACCTATCACTTTGGCGAAGCGCATGAACATTTGCCGTCAGGCACAGACCTCTGGGTGGTCAGCGATGACCCCCGGATCACTTCCGGTGCGGTGACAGGACAGGCAATTCTCGGGGGCATCGGTGCGGCGGTCGAGGGGCTGTTGGGGCGGATAGAACCCCGCCCGGAACGCAGCGTCCCCGCCCGCGAAATACCGCAGGTGACGGCAAAAACCGAAATCACCTCGCCCTATCTCATGCAATGTCTGGCTGAGGCGAAGGACCCGCAAAGCATTATTGTTGAAGAGGCACCCAGCGTGCGCGCGGCAATGCAACAGCATCTGCCTATCGAACGCTCAGCGGGATTCTTTACCACCGCCAGCGGCGGCCTCGGCTATGGTCTGCCCGCGGCAGTGGGTGCCGCGCTCACGAAAACTGACGCGCCGGTGATTGCCATTATGGGTGATGGCTCCAGCCTTTATGCCATCCAGGCATTGTGGTCAGCGGTCGAGCATGATGCCAATCTTGCCGTAATCATATTGAATAATAAGGGCTATGCGGTTCTTGAGGGAATCGCGCAGGCCGGACAGGCCCGCCGCATTGCCGGCGTTGGCATTGGTCACATGGATTTCGTCGCGATTGCCGAGGCGCAAGGCTGCCCCGCAACACGTTGCGAGAATGGCGGCGATCTGCCGTCTGCGCTGCAGACCCTGCTGAAAGGCAAGGGGCCGCGGCTATTGGAAGTTATAATGGCAAAGGAGGAGACAGTCATGAACGTAATGACAAAACCCCAGGCAGCATTCAAGGTGCCGGAGAAGTTCTTTATTGGTGGGAAATGGGTGACGCCGCAATCGAACACCACCCTCGATGTGATCTCGCCGGTCACCGAACAGCTCTTGTTCAGCTATCCTGAGGCAAGCGAAAAGGACATGGACCTTGCAGTCGCGGCTGCACGCGATGCCTTCGACAATGGTCCCTGGCCGCGTCTGAGCCCATCCGAACGTGCCGGTTATCTGCGCAAGATCGCGGATAATCTCGAAGCGCGGTTGGACGAGATCGCTGAAGTGTGGACCGCGCAGATGGGCGCGCCGATCATGCTGACGAAAAAGCTGGTCGGTCAGAACCCGACCCTGTTCCGCTATTATGCCGATCTGGCGGAAAGCTATCCTTTCGTTGATGAACGGTCCCGCGATGATGGCGGCATGGTCAAAGTAGTCAAGGAACCTGTGGGCGTATGCGCAGCCATCACCCCGTGGAACGCGCCGCTGGTGCTGTTGAACTACAAGATCGCCGCCGGTCTGGCCGCAGGTTGCACCATGGTGGCGAAACCTTCGCCCGAGACCCCGCTGGAGGCCTATATCCTGGCTGAATGCATTGAAAAGGCGGGCCTGCCCGCAGGTGTGTTCAATCTGGTGCCTGCCGGGCGCGAGAGTGGCGATCATCTGATACGCCATGAGGGCATCGACAAGGTGGCCTTTACCGGCTCCACCCAGGCCGGCAAGAGCATCGCCAAGGCCTGTACGGACCGCTTGGCACGCGTCAGCCTGGAACTGGGCGGCAAGTCGGCAGCAGTGGTGCTCGACGACGCCGACTTTGCCAAGGTCTTGCCGGCACTCATGGTCTATTCAATGCCCATCGCTGGACAGGTCTGCTTCTCGCTGACCCGCGTTCTCGTACCGGAAAGCCGCAAGCAGGAATTCCTCGACATGTATCTGGGTGCCGTCTCCCATATCAAGGTCGGCGATCCCTCGAACCCTGAAAACCATATGGGCCCGCTCGCCATGAAGCGGCAGCTCGACCGGGTGAACAGCTATATCCAGTCCGGTCGTGACGAAGGCGCAACAATCGCCTGCGGCGGCGGCCGCCCTGAAGGCCTGGATACCGGCTATTACGTCCAGCCGACCGTCTTCACCGATGTGACGCCGGACATGAAGATCTTCCAGGAAGAGATCTTTGGCCCGGTTGTCTCGGTCATCACCTACAAGGACGATGCCGATGCCGTGCGTATTGCCAATGACTCGATCTATGGGTTGTCGGGCGCGGTGTTCACGGAAGATGCGGAGCGCGGCTATCAGTTCGCGCGCCAGATGCGCACCGGTTCGGTGACCATCAATGGCATGATCGTTGATCCCAAACACCCCTTTGGCGGCTTCAAGCAGTCCGGCATGGGGCGTGAAGGCGGACCTGAAGGCCTCGACAATTACGTAGAGACCAAGACCATCCATTTCGGCTGAATTTTTGGCTAAATCGAATGAGCGGCCCGGATGCGAAAGCGTCCGGGCCGTTTTCAATTACAAGACTTCAAACAGGCCAATGCGCACCGAACTGGCCCGCCGTTCACCGGTGCCTAAAAAGATCGTCCGGTTCACCCAGTCATAACGCGGATCGCCCGATTGCAGGCGCGGGTGCGTGCGCATGTAATAAAGCGATGGATCAACCGGCTCTCCGGCGGCGAGCCGGGCCAGCACGTCCGGGGGCCCATGGCGATAGCCAAAATTGCGCACGTCGATCACCGCCCCGTCATGGGTTTCAATGCCATAGCGCGTATCAAGCTCGGCATAGCCGACATCATAAACCGTCTGCCAGTCCGCCCCCAGATTCATCACCGTGCCCGAAAGCCGTGCGCCCGTCACCGTGCCACCGATGATCGGGATGATGCGCCAGACGAGACCTGGCCCGCGCCCTTTTTCAATGGGCGGGGCCAGTTCGGCATCTATTTCGCAAACGAGCTTGAGCTCGGGTGCATGCATCATGAGCGCATGGTCATGGGCAGCCACAGCACAATCATCGGGAACGCCACCAGTACCGCCATGCGGAACAGGTCCGAGATGATGAAGGGGATGACGCCCTTGAAGATTGTCGTCAGCTTCACATCCTTGGCGATGGAATTGATGACAAAGACGTTGATCCCCACCGGCGGTGTGATCAGGCCCAACTCCGCTGTCATCACGATGATGATCCCGAACCAGATCGGATCAAAGCCCAAAAGCACAATGACCGGGAAAACGATCGGGACCAGAAGGATGATCATCGCCATCGTATCGAGAATGCAGCCCATGAACACAAAGAATATGAGGATCAGGGCAAGCGTGCCATGAGCCGACAGATCCAGCCCTACCAGAAACGCGGTGATCTTTTGCGGTGATTGGGTGATGGCGAGGAAATAGCCAAACAGCACCGCGCCAATCAGCACGGTATAAACGGTCACCGAAATACGCAGCGCCTCCACCAGGCTTTCAATAATCAGCTTTGTGTTGAGCCGGCCCCTGACGACGCCGATCACCATGGTCAAAAGCGCGCCTACGCCGGCCGCTTCCGTCGGCGTCGCAATGCCGAAATACATCGAGAAGATCACTCCGATGAACAGGATGGCGACAGCCCAGATACCTGACAGCGAGGACAAAGCCTCACGGAAACTGAACTTGCCGCTTTTGGGCAGGTTTTTGCGATGGGCAATCAGCACGGTGGCCATATAGAAAACCACCGCCAAAAGCCCCGGGATGATACCCGCGACGAACAGCTGGCCCACATCGGTTTCGGTGATATAGGCATAAACCACCAGCACCACCGAAGGCGGGATCAGGATGCCAAGTGTGCCCCCGGCTGCGATCACGCCGGTAGCGGCGCTTTCCGCATAGCCAAAACGGCGCATCTCGGGCAGGGCGATCTTGGTCATGGTGGCAGCCGTCGCCACCGATGATCCGCAGATCGCGGCAAAACCGGCACAGGCCGCAATGGTGGAGAGTGCCAGCCCGCCACGGAAATGCCCCATCCAGGCGTTGCCGGCGCGAAACAGTTCCCGCGACATGCCCGAATTGGTCGCAAATACACCCATGAGAATGAAGAAGGGCACAAGGGTCAGGTTGAAATCCGCAATCACCCGGATCGGGGACGAGGCCAAAAGACTGAATGCCGGACCGAACCCGCGGATCACCCCGAAACCGAACACACCCACCAGCCCCATGGCGATGCCGATCGGCACGCGCAGGCCGATCATCAGGAACAGGGAAACAAAGCCTATAATTGCAGTAAGATCACCGGTCGACATGCGACTCTCCTTGTTCGACGTCGTCGATGCTTTCCAGTGACCCGCGCCCGGTCGCAATCAGATAAAGGCGTACGGATACTGTGACGACGCTGGCGGCCGTGCCCAGCCAGATAATTGTCATGACCGGCCAGACTGCAATTCTCAGATCGAATGTGGATTCATTGCTGTGATAGGCGCTGAGCACGCGCTCAAACATCTTCCACGTCAAAAGCAGGACGAAGAACAACAGCATGGACCAGGCAAAAACGTTCACCGCCTTGCGCATGCGCGGACCCATCATTTCCACGAACAGGTCGACCTTGATATGGCTGCCGCGATAACCGACAGATGCAAACCCCCACATGATGCAGCCACCGATCAGCAGGCGGGATAAATCGAATGCGTCGGGAATGGGGAAGTTGAACAGGTAGCGGCCGATTGCCGAGGCGACCACGAGGATGGTGCAGGCCCCCAGAAGCAGCCCGGCGACCACCTCCACCAATTGTGAAAAGCGTTCCAGTAGTTTTGTCATTGTCCCCCTCCAACATGATTGGCCAATAGATGGCTTGACCAGCCCGGCAAGACGGCAACCGCTTGAGTTGCGGCTGCCACCGCCGTGCGGTCAATAAGCCGTTGCTGACGAAAGACCGCCCCGCCGAAGCGGGACGGTTTCATCTGCTTTGGAAGGGTTAGCTCCCGGCGTAGGAATTATACTTCTTGAGCGTGTCGATCAGATCATTGAGCATGGCATCGCCATCAAGACCCTGGTCGGCCATGATCTTCTTCCACTCTTCAGTAAGGGGAGCCGCTGCGTCTTTCCACAGCTGGGTCTGCTCCGCATTCGGGGTATAAAGTGTGTGCGTGGGATCAGCGACAACCTTGTCACGTCCTGCCGCTTCCACATCGGCCCAGCCGGACGACATTTTTTCAGCCCATTCGGGTGTGCAATGATCGTGGATGACTTTCTGGTCCTCTGCCGACATGCCATCGACCTTGGCCTTGTTGAATACGAAGGCGTTGATTGAAGCATAAAAAGGCATGTCGAGGTGATGATGAACGAGATCATCGACGCCGAAGATATAAAGCGATTCCCATGGCGACATGGTCATGTCGGCCGTGCCTTTTTCCAGCACGTCACGCGACGATGAGACCGGAACCTGTACCGCGGCACCGCCCAGCATATTCATGAAACGCGATTCCGTTGCATTGGCTGCCCGCACGGTTTTGCCGCGAACATCTTCAGGCACCAGAATCGGGCTCTTGCCATGCATCGAGCCGGGATCATGGCTGATCGCCATGCAGAAATAGGTGTCGCTCATCTCCTGATCGTCATATTTCTGGTACCATTCGGTCAGAGCGCGCACGCCACCCTTGGCATTGCCAAACAGGAACGGCAATTCGGCACCGGCCAGAATTGGGAAACGGCCAGGCTGATAGCCCGGGTTGATGAAGCCGATATCGGCAATGCCGTCACGCGCCATGTCATAATGGTCGGCCGCAGCGCCAAGCTGCTGGGCGGGGTAGATGGTGATCTCGATGCGGCCGTTAGAGGCTTCTTTGATCGATTCAGCCCAAGGCTCCATCCCGAGGGTCTGCAACGGGTGCAATCCGGGCACCCAATGGGCAAGGCTCAGGTCGACTTCAGCAGCTGTTGATACCTGTGTCAGGCCAAGGCCGAGCACAAGCGTGGTCAATATCCGTGTATACATTTTATCCTCCCTGTAAGGTCAACTTCCCTTGCCCTGCAGGTGGCTCAGGTTAGCGACACTGCGATACATTGCAGCATGTTTACCATTTCTACAAGGAGTTTTAGGCCGGTTTTTGCCCGGCCCGCCTGCGCTTCCCCAGAACCATTAGAATTAACGGACTTGCATTCATTCGGCTTGAGTGCATACAAATGGTACACATTCATGGTGCTGTCGTTTTATGGCCGCATCCGGCGGGGAGGCCGAAGGAATGGCGGGGAGGGACGAACAATTTCGGGTTCTGGGTGACCGGTACCCAACCATATCCGCGCTCGTGCCGCGGGCACGCCGCCGGCTGCCGCCCTTCGCCTATGATTTCATGATGGGCGGTACTGGCGATGAGCTGGGCTATCACCGCAATACCAATGCCCTGGCCGCCATAGAGATCGTGCCGCGCTATGGTGAAGGGCTGGCCAAAGCTGCGCCTCAGGCAAAATTGTTGGGCCAGGATTTCACAATGCCTGTGGTCATCGCGCCGGTCGGCATGGATGGCGCGATCTGGCCGGGCGCGACAGCAGCGCTGACCCGGGCCGCGCGGGACGCCGGTATTCCTTATATGACCGGCACACTGGCGAATGGTTCGCTGGAATCTGTCGCCGAAGGCCATCCCGGCGGCACCTGGTTTCAGCTCTACACCATGCCCGACAATGATCATCGCGTCAGCCTCGACCTGTTGGCGCGCGCCGATCGGGCCGGGGTGAAGGTGCTGGCCGTGACGCTCGATATTCCTCTGCCCGGAAGACGGGTCCGCGACATGCGCAACGGCATCCGCATGCCGTTCAGGATCACCCCCAAAATGATGTTTCAGGCGGCAACCCGCCCCGGCTGGTTGCGCGCGTTGGCGCGTGAAGGCCAGCCGCGTTTTGCCAATATGGCGCCCTATTGTGCGGCGGGAGCGGGAAAGGTCGAACTGGAAAATTTCGTCCGTCAGGCCGCGCCGGGCAATGATTCAACCTGGGACGCCTTGAAGCGGATCAGGGCGGCATGGCCCCATACCTTGCTGGTCAAGGGCTTGCTGCATCCTGAAGACGCGCGCCGCGCCATAAAGGCCGGCGCGGATGGCGTCATTGTCTCAAACCATGGCGGGCGCCAGTTCGATCCCGCACCCGCACCCATCGATGTCCTGCCCGCCATAAGGGCGGAACTGGGCCCCAAGGCCACCATCCTGATGGATGGCGGCATTTTATCGGGGCTCGATGTGCTCAAGGCGCTGGCGCTTGGGGCCGATGGCGTGCTGGCGGGCCGGGCCTTCATGATTGGGCTCGCGGCCCTCGGTCCCGCCGGTGCCACCCATGTCGCCAATATTTTCAAGGACGAATTGCGCATCGGTCTGGCCCAGACCGGTGCCATCAACACGGCCGGCGCACGGAAACTGGCCTTGCGCCATCCGGGCCGCTGGCAGCCAGAAGAATTCACTCGGTCTGACGCAGCACCGACAAGGATAAAATTGAAAACGAAGGGAACTGACAATGAAATTCGGTGAAGCAATCGCGGAAATCCTGAAACGCGAAGGCATCGAAATGGTGATCGGCTATCCCGTGAATCATGTGCTTGAATATGCGGCAATGGCCGATATCCGTACCATTATCGTGCGCCAGGAACGGACCGGGCTGCATATGGCGGATGCGATATCGCGCATGACCTCGGGCAAGACCATCGGCACCTTCGTCATGCAGTCGGGGCCGGGCACCGAAAATGCCTATGGCGCGGTGGCGCAGGCCTATTCGGAATCGGTGCCGGTTCTGGTCATGCCCGGCGGCTATGCCCGCCGCGTCGCCCATATCGATCCCAATTACAACGCCACGGTGTCCATGCGCACCGTCACCAAATCAGCCGAGCCGGTCAATGATGCCGCCGAACTGGTCAACATCATGCGCCGCGCCTTCTCAAAGCTGCGCAATGGGCGCGGTGGCCCGGTTCTGGTCGAAATCCCCAATGACATCTGGGACGAGGAAGTGCCCGAACCGTTCGATTACAAGCCGGTCGTCTCGGCCCGGTTCGGCCCCGATCCGATGGATGTCCAAAAAGCGGTCGACCTGATCCTTGAGGCCAAACGGCCGGTGATCTATGCGGGGCAGGGCATTCACTACGCCAAGGCCTGGCCGCAGCTCAAGGCCTTGGCCGAACGCCTCGCCATCCCGGTTTCCACCAGCCTTGAAGGCAAGAGCGCCTTTCCCGAAGATCATGAACTCGCTCTCGGGTCCGGTGGCGCTGCCATCCCGATGACCGTGCGGCATTTCCTTGATGAATCCGATGTGATCATCGGCCTTGGCTGTTCGTTCACCGAGACGGCTTTTGGTGTGCAGATGCCAAAGGCACCCAAGCGGGTGATCCACGCCACGCTCGATCCGGACCACGTCAACAAGGACTATGAAGTCGAAATCGCCCTGATCGGCGATGCCGCCCTGACGCTCGACGCGATCCTGGCCGAAATGGACGCCCGCAAGGTCGCCAACAAGCCATGGACGGACGTGGCTGCCGAAATCAAACAGGTCCACGACAAATGGCTCGCCAAATGGATGCCCAAGCTGACCTCCGATGACGCGCCGATGACGCCCTACCGGGTGCTCTGGGATCTGCAAAATACAGTGGATGTGCCCAATACCATCATCACCCATGATGCCGGCTCCCCGCGCGATCAGCTGACGCCATTCTGGAAATCGATAACCCCCCTCAGCTATATCGGCTGGGGCAAGTCCACCCAGCTTGGCTACGGCCTCGGCCTGGCCATGGGCGCAAAACTCGCCTGTCCCGATAAACTCTGTATCAACGTCTGGGGCGACGCGGCCATCGGCTTCACCGGCATGGATTTCGAGACCGCCGCCCGCGAGCGCATCCCGATCCTCTCGATCCTGCTCAACAACTTTTCCATGGCCATGGAATTGCCGATCATGAAGGTTGCGACGGAGAAATACCGCTCGACCGACATTTCGGGCAATTATGCTGACTTTGCCAAAGCCCTTGGCGGTTATGGCGAGCGCATTACCGACCCGGCCGAGATCATCCCGGCGATCAAGCGGGGCATCGCCAAGACCGAGGAGGGCATTCCGGTATTGCTCGAATTCATCACCTGTCAGGAGCTCGAAGCATCGCGTCTGATGCCGAGGCCCTATCCATGATGGCGAGTTCAGAAAACGCTGCCGCGGCTATCGCCGCGCTCCAGCCTGTACTGGGGGATCGTATCGTCGTCTCCGCGGCAGTGCGTGAGCACCATAGCCACGACACGTCCTATATGAAGCCGGGCATGCCCGATGCCGTCGCCTTTCCGCGCACTGAAGCCGAAGTGCAGGCGGTGGTTCGGGCCTGTCTCGAACATGACGTCCCGGTGGTCCCCTTTGGTGCCGGCTCGTCCATGGAAGGCCATACCATTCCCGTCAAGGGCGGCATCAGCCTTGATACGCGTGAGATGAACAAGATCATCGAGATTCGGCCCGAAGACGGGCTGGCAGTGGTGGAGGCGGGCGTGACCCGCAAGCAGTTGAATACCGAGCTGCGCACCACCGGCTTGATGTTCTCGGTCGATCCCGGCGCGGATGCGTCGCTTGGGGGCATGGCCTCCACGCGCGGCAGCGGCACCACGGCGGTCCGTTATGGCACCATGCGTGAAAACGTGATGGCCTTGCGGGTCGTCACCCCGGATGGAAAAGCCATTCGTACCGGCAGCCGGGCGCGAAAGTCATCGACCGGCTATGATCTGACCCATCTGTTCGTTGGCGCCGAAGGCACCCTTGGGGTCATTACCGAATTGACGGTAAAACTCCACCCGATTCCCGAAGCTGTATCCTCGGCGATCTGTGCCTTTCCGGAGGTTGCCAGTGCCGTTGAAGCGGTGATCGCTGCGGTGCAATACGGCGTGCCGGTTGCCCGTGTCGAGTTTCTCGATGAAGTCGCCATCGCCGGGGTCAACGCCTATTCCAATCTCAGCCTCAAGGTCGCGCCGACATTGCTGTTCGAATTTCACGGCACCCCGGCATGGGTTGAAGAACAGGCCGAGATCGTCAAGGAAATCGCCCGGGATACGGGCGGCGAAGATTTTCAATGGACCGCCGATGCCGATGAACGCGCCAAATTATGGCAAGCCCGGCACGATCTGTTCTGGGCCACCAAGGCGCAGCGCACCGGATGCGAATTGTTCACCGGCGATATCTGCGTGCCGATCTCGCGGCTGGCTGAAAGCATTGTCGCGGCACGCGCCGATATCGATGCCTCCTTCCTCAAGGGCCAGATCATCGGCCATGTCGGCGACGGCAATTTTCACACAGCCTATCTGATTGATCCGGATTCAGCCGAGGAACTGGCCGAGGCGGAACGCCTGGGCGATCTGCTGGTCGAGCGGGCACTGCAGGTTGGCGGCACCGCCAGCGGCGAGCATGGCGTGGGCATCGGCAAGCTCAAGTTCCTGCGCAAGGAACATGGCGATGCAGTTGATGTGATGAAGAAAATAAAATCAGCACTGGACCCCACCGGCATCATGAACCCGGGCAAGATGGGGCAGGAGGGCTGATTTTCGATAAAAAAAGGGGCGCAGGCTTTAAAAAGCCATGCGCCCCACAAGGTTTGAAAATATCAGCCGCGGCCCAGAAACGGCACCTTGACCGGCAGCATGACCGTATCGAGCATGGTCACCTGGCGCGGTAGCCCACAGATATAGACCACCAATTGCCCCAGCATTTCGGGCTCCAGACAATCCTCGCCCATCGTATCGGTATGGCCGGGCGCCAGCATCGAGCGGGTTGCACCGGGATGGATTGTGGTGGCAGAGATATAATCGTCGCGGCCATCAAGGCTGATCGATTTTGTCAGCCCCTCGAGCGCAAATTTGGTCATGGTATAGGCTGGCGAATGCGGCCGCGGTATTTTCGCCGATAGCGAACCGATATTGATGATGCGCCCGCCGCGCCCCTTCATGGCCCGCATCGCCTCGCGCGCACAGAGCACCGCCGAGGTCAAATTGGTCGCCAGCATCATGTTCCAGCGATCAAGTGACAGGTCTTCCAAAGGCGTGGCATCCGCAATCCCGGCATTATTGACGAGAATATCCAAAGGCCCGGCCAGTTCCTGCGTCTTGGCGAACAGCGCCATGATGTCTTCTTCGCGCGACACATCGGTTTGCACCACATGAGCGATGCCGCCATCCTGTTCGATTTCCGCCTTGAGCGCCTCCAGCGGCGCAACGCTGCGCGCGGCGAGAATGGTCTGCGCCCCGGCCCGCGCCAGTTCGCGCGCGATGCCAAAACCGATGCCGCTGCTCGCCCCGGTGACAATCGCCACCTTGTTTTCAAGAGTATTCATTTCCGTCCCCCCGTGAATGACCGGCTATGCTGCCGCTATTTCCGGACATGATAAATTGCCACCGGGTGAATGTATATCGGAGGAGGGTTGATCCATCCGCAAAAGCGCGCCTGTTCCATTCTCTCCACACTTATCGGGTTAGAATTTCATGGGCTTCCCCGCAGGAACCTCGTCGCAGCGATGTCAGTCGAGCTCAATGTCTTCGGCAATCAGATTATGACTCTCCCATTCGTCCTCCGGTATGGGATCCCCGGTTTTAAACTCGAACGCTTGTACGCTTTCATAATCGGGTGCGACTGTGCATCTCAGCTGGATCGCATACCATTGGCGCTCGAAACGGTAGGCACCACCTTCCGCCAAAAGGCTGTTGCCGACAATTCTCGCCTCGGCCATTGCGGCGGGATCAATGGAATCCGGTGAAAGCTTGGGGTTCCAGTTATGGATCTGTTCGAGGGCTTCAATATTGCACAATTGTTTGATGCGCTCGCTTGTTTCCAGCATGGGAAGCATTTGGCGCACCTCGCGCGCCGCCGGGGAGTGCAGTATGTCCGACGCAAAGAATTCAGTGGACCGCACCATTTCACCAGAGGGTCGTGTTGCCAACTCGGTCTGCTGGCTTTCATTGGTTGAAGCCAATTCGGTATTGGCGGCGGGTATCGCCAATGCCGCCCTGGCTTCAGCGGGCGCTATGTCTGGTGGCGGTGGACGTTCAAGAGAGATGAGTTGGACGTCAATTGCATGGGGCCGGCGGACGGGGGCCGGACGCGAAGGCGTGAGCACGATGAACGCGAATACCGAAATGACATGAAGCGCAATTGAGGCGGCTATTGATATTGCGCGGCGTCTTCCATTTCCCCTCGTATGCGGCAGCGCATTCGCAGGGTCGGCAAAGCGGGCAAAATCCATTCCCCCAGCTGGCCATGCAGACAAGGCAGGCTTGGCCGAATGAGCGGCCGGTGCAGGCGGGGCTATTGCTGCCAAGAGAATGGTTTCTCATTTCCAGGTTTGAAGTAGCGCGCGGGTACCCAACTTCGAACTTGTAGAGTGTAGATTGCAGATTGTGGACTTTTATAGGCGACATTAATCACTATCCCCGGGTCAAGTCCGGGGGCAGGCTTCGCTGCTGCAGGCGCGCCACTGGACGCCGGAATCTTTCATTCGCCTGGATGCCATTGGGACCCGGCGAGAAAATCGGATGATTTATTTGAAGAAAAATGGTGCCGGCAGCAGGATTCGAACCCGCGACCCCCTGATTACAAATCAGGTGCTCTACCAACTGAGCTATACCGGCACTGCGCGGCTTGCTAGCATTGCCTTGAGCCTGTGGCAAGCGGCTGTTTGCGTGGATTGTGTTCACCACACCGCATGCTACACAAACAGGGCCCGTCAGCGGGGAGGCTGATGGGCGTAACGGCACTGCGGGGAGGCAGGGCAAACATGGCAACTTCACAACGCGTTGGTATCGGTTTTATCGGCTGCGGCAATATTTCGGCCGCCTATCTGACCGCGGCCAAAAACTTTGACGTCCTGGACATTCGAGGCCTCGCCGATATCCGCCCGGAGGCCGCCGCCGCCCGTGCGGCGGAGTTCGGGCTCAAAGCCCTGTCGATTGACGACATGCTGGCCGATCCGGCCATCGAGATTATCGTCAATCTGACGATCCCCCGGGTTCATGTCGAAGTCGGCTTACGCATTCTGGCCGCCGGCAAGCATGTTTATAGCGAAAAACCCCTCGGAATCAGCTTTGCCGAGGGACAAAAACTGGTGGAAGCGGCGCATAAAGCCGGTCTGCGGGTCGGCTCGGCCCCGGACACGTTCCTTGGCGGTGCCCACCAGACCTGCCGCCAGATTGTCGATAGCGGTTTTCTCGGCACCCCGGTCGGCGGCACGGCCTATTTCATGTGTCCCGGCCATGAGCGCTGGCACCCCGATCCTGCCTTTTATTATGATCTGGGCGGCGGGCCGATTCTCGACATGGCACCTTATTATCTGACCGATCTGGTCAATCTTTACGGGGCTGTCGAAAGCGTCATTGGTATCGGCACCAAACCGCGCACCGAGCGCATCATCACCAGTGCCCCACGCAAAGGCGAAACCATCCAGGTGAAAGTGCCAACCCATGTGGCCGGCCTGTTGCGTTTCGTCAACGGAGCTGTGGTGCAGCTGAGTATGAGCTTTGATGTTGCCGGGCATAAACACCTGCCGCTGGAGCTCTACGGTACGGACGGCACCCTGATCGTGCCCGATCCCAATTATTTCGGCGGCGAAATCAGCCGTCTAAAGACAGGCGGTGAATGGGAGATAGTCCCGACGGCGTCGTCTTATGCCGATGCCAATTACCGCTCCATCGGCGTCGCCGACATGGCTCTGGCCCTGCGCACAAACCGGCCACATCGCGCCAGCGGCGATCTCGCGCTGCATGTGCTCGAAATCATGGAAGCTTTTGAAATCTCGTCAAATTCGGCTAAACTGGTTGAAATAACAACGCGGGTGCAACGCCCCGAGCCGATCAAGTCTTCGTTGATCGGGGAGGAACTCGGGCGTTAGCTGACAACCCGCAAGAGGGATGGCCAACCGGCGCGGGCAGGGTGCGCGCCAAGAGGTGCGTTTAAAGAGGGGGAGGAAATGAAGCAGCTGGGCTTCATGGGCGGATTTGTGTTTGCCGCAGTGCTGGCTCTGGCCAGTCCTGTTCTGGCGGCGGGGATCACCGTGGGCGTGTCCTGGGCCGATTCGACGTCGGCGCGCTGGCGCTTTGATGAAGCGGCAATCAAATCCGCGCTCGACAGCGCCGGCGCGTCTTATCTCGGCACCAATGCCCATGCCTCGGATATCCGCCAATTGAACGATATCAATCACCTGGTCGCTGCCGGCGTGGACGCGCTGATTGTACAGCCTCAGGACCCGGTCAAACTCGAAACCCTTCTGGCATCGGTCATTCGGCGCGGCATTCCCGTCATCAGCTATGACCGGCTGATCGAGACCCCGCAAATCCTTTATCTCAGCTTCTCCAACAGGGAAGTGGGCCGGATGCAGGCCCGGGCCATTCTGGCGGCGCAACCCAAAGGCAATTACGCGTTCATCAAGGGCGACCCGACGGACCCCAATGCCGATTTTCTGTTCGACGGCCAGATTGATGTACTCGTCGACGCCCTGGCTTCTGGCGATATTGTCAATATAGGCGATGTCTATACGAAGCGCTGGGCCGCCGACGTGGCCAAACGCCAGATGCAGCTTCTGCTGGATGAAAATGACAATAATATCGATGCGGTCATCGGCTCCAGCGATCTCATCGCCGGCGGGGTAATCGCAGCGCTGGCCGAAAGAGGGCTCGCGGGGCGTGTGCCCGTTTCCGGACAGGACGCGGATCCCGAGGCGCTCAACCGCATCGCCCTTGGCACCCAGACCGTTTCCGTCTGGAAAGATACCCGCCAGCTTGGCCGCAAGGCCGGGGAATTTGCCGTACTCCTCGCCGAAGGCGGCACTATTGATGATATCCCGGATATCGTCCGTTTCAACGGCGGCTCCAGGGGCGTCGAGGTGAATTCCTATTTCCTGGCCCCGACCCTGATCACCCGCGAGACCCTCGATATCGTCATCGATAGCGGCTGGGCAACGCGGGAAACCGTCTGCAAGGACGTCGCCCCCGGCACTGTCGCAATATGTGACTGAAAATGCCCGGTTTAAGCGGTCCGTCATGACGCCCGGCGCTTTGCCTTGCTCTTTCGCCACAACGCGGAAATCAACGCCGCGCCAGCGAACGAAATTGGGGTTTGTGAGTTGCTCCCCATGCCCGCCCGTGTCATTTTGCAGCCTGTTTTGAAGGAGAATCCCCATGAAGACCCGCGCCGCCGTCGCCGTTCAGGCTGGCAAACCGCTTGAGATTCACGAGGTCGATCTCGATGGTCCCCGTGAAGGTGAAGTTCTGATTGAAGTTATGGCCACGGGTATCTGCCATACCGACGAATTCACGCTTTCCGGTGCCGATCCCGAGGGCATTTTTCCGGCCATTCTGGGCCATGAAGGTGCCGGCATTGTTGTCGAAGTCGGCCCCGGGGTGAAGAGCCTGAAAAAAGGCGATCATGTCATTCCGCTCTACACGCCCGAATGCCGCGAATGCGCTTCCTGCCGCTCGCAAAAAACCAATCTCTGCACCGCCATTCGCTCGACCCAGGGGCAGGGGCTGATGCCCGATGGCACTTCGCGCTTCTCCATCAACGGCGAGAAGGTTTTCCATTATATGGGCTGCTCCACCTTTTCGAACTTCACCGTGCTGCCCGAAATCGCGGTCGCCAAGATCAATCCCGACGCGCCGTTCGACAAGGTTTGCTATATCGGCTGCGGCGTGACCACCGGCATTGGCGCGGTCATCAATACCGCCAAGGCCGAGCCGGGCTGCACCGCCGTCGTTTTCGGGCTGGGCGGCATTGGCCTCAATGTCATTCAGGGCCTGCGTCTGGTCGGGGCCGACATGATTATCGGTGTCGATCTCAACAATGACAAAAAGGCATGGGGCGAGCGCTTCGGCATGACCCATTTCGTCAATCCCGCCGAGATCGGCGAAGATCTGGTGCCCTATATCGTCAACCTGACCAAGCGCGGTGACGATTTCATCGGGGGGGCCGATTACACCTTTGATTGCACCGGCAATGTGAATGTCATGCGTCAGGCACTCGAATGCTCCCATCGCGGCTGGGGTGAATCGATCATCATCGGTGTCGCCGGGGCCGGGCAGGAAATCTCCACCCGTCCGTTCCAGCTCGTCACCGGCCGTACCTGGAAGGGCACAGCCTTTGGCGGGGCCCGTGGCCGCACCGACGTGCCGAAAATCGTCGAATGGTACATGCAGGGCAAGATCGAGATCGACCCGATGATTACCCATATTCTCAAGCTCGACGAGATCAACAAGGGTCTTGATCTGATGCATTCGGGCGAATCGATCCGCTCCGTCGTCGTCTATTGAGCCGGATGGCCCCCGGCAAAAGCGGGGGCCATATCTCCACGAACAGCGAAAGCAGTTTATGAAAACCATCTCTGAAGCCAAGGCACATGGCGGCACACAGGGCGTTTACACCCACCTGTCCGCCGAATGCGATTGTGACATGACGTTTGCGGTCTTCACCCCGCCCCAGGCCAAATCAGGGCCGGTTCCCGTGCTCTGGTATCTCTCCGGTCTCACCTGCACCCATGCCAATGTCATGGACAAGGGCGAATACCGGCGTCTGGCGGCGGAACTGGGCATGATGATCATCTGCCCCGACACCTCGCCCCGCGGCGAGGCGGTGCCGGACGAGAAGGACAATTGGCAATTCGGCTGCGGTGCCGGCTTTTATCTCGACGCCACCGAAGCCCCCTATGGCCGCCATTACAATATGCGCTCCTATATCGCCGATGAGCTGCCGGCCCTGATTGAAGCCAATTTCCCCGCCGACATGACGCGGCAGGGCATTTTCGGTCACTCCATGGGCGGACATGGCGCGCTGACCCTGGCGCTCAACAATCCGCAAAAATACAAGAGCTGCTCGGCCTTCGCCCCGATTGTTAATCCGATGAAAGCGGACTGGTCCGTCGGTGCATTCGAAAAATATCTCGGCACGGATACGGCCATTTGGCGGCGCTATGATGCAACAGCGCTGGTCGAGGACGGCAAGCGCTTTGCCGATTTTCTCATCGATCAGGGTACGGCAGATGGCTTCCTTGAAACCGGGCTGATGCCGGACCGGTTCGAAAAGGCCTGTGCGGACGCCGGGCAGCCGCTGACCCTGCGCATGCAGGAGGGTTATGACCATTCCTACAATTTCATCTCCACCTTCATGGATGATCATTTGCGCTGGCACGCAGCGCGGCTGATGGCTTAAGGGCGCGCCCGATGTCCGAACAACCGATGATCTATGTCGATGCCGATGCCTGCCCGGTCAAGGCAGAGGTGCTCAAGATCGCTGATCGGGCAGGGGTGGTGTCCACCTTTGTGGCCAATAGCGGCCTGCGCCCCTCGCGCGATCCGCTGGTCATCAATGTCATGGTGCCGCAAGGGGCCGACGCGGCGGACGACTGGATCGTCGAGCACGTCACCGATCGCGATATCGTCATCACCTCTGATATCCCGCTGGCCCATCGCGCAGTGGGCAAGGGCGCCTGCGTGCTCGGTCCGACCGGGCGGCCCTTTACCCCCGATTCCATCGGCATGGCGCTGGCCATGCGTGATTTAAAGCAGACCTTGCGCGAAAGCGGCGAGATTACCGGATTTAATCCCGGCTTCACTCAAAAGGATCGCGCCCGTTTCACCGATGCACTGGCTCAGGCGGTGCAGCGGGCGCTCAAGCGCGCCCAGAGCTGAAAAGGCATTCGCGAAGGGGAATATTAACCATAATCGTCAAGAATTCGCTCAGTTGGGTTTGGGCGGATTTTTCATGTTGCGGTATTTGTCGAGTACCGCCGCTTTGGCGGCTTTTTGTGTCTTGCTGACGGGGTGTGCCAAGCCACCGCCCCAGCTTGCGCCGGCGGAATCAGTGCACGAAGTGGCAGCGCTAAGTGCCTATGTGGCGCCGGAAAAATCCCGCAAGCTGCTCGCGCGTTACCGCCATACAGCGCTAACGGGACGGACCCTGCATGTCGCCAGCCAGGGTGATATCCAACTGCGCAAGGGCGAGGTGGTTTTAACCTTTGATGATGGCCCCAGCCCGAAACTCACCAATACCATTCTCGATGCGCTCGACGCCTATCATGTCAAGGCAACATTCCTTGTGGTCGGGCAAATGGCGGACGCGCATCCCAAAACCGTGCAACAGGTCGCCTTGCGCGGGCACACCATTGGCACCCACACCCATGATCATGCCGATCTGGCCCATGAAACTCATAATGGCGCGATGGGTAAAATCAGGGCAGGGTATCGGGCGGTAGCGCGGGCTCTGGCCCCGATTGAGGCGGAGCCGTCGCCCTTCTTCCGCTTTCCCTACCTGTCCGAAACACGCCTGCTGCGCGCCTCACTGGCCGATGACCACATGGTCGTGCTCGGCGTCGACGTCGATTCGTCCGATTATCTGAAATCAACCCCGGAACAGGTCCTCAACCGCACGCTGGCGCGGCTTGATGCCCGGGGTGGGGGTATCATCCTGTTTCATGATATTCAGGCGCGCACGGCGGCCATGTTGCCCGATTTCCTCGAAGCGCTTGAGGCGCGCCATTACGAAGTCGTGCACCTGACGCCAGACAGGCGCGGCCTGTTCGGCAAGGCGCTGGTCACCGCGGGCCTGGAAAACGAGAACGCCATTACCGATATTGAGTAGGACTACTTGCCGCCGGCGGTCGCCGCAAACAGCGCAATCGCTGCCGCATTGGAAACATTGAGGCTCTTGATCGGGCCGGGCATGTCGAGCTTCACGACCTCGTCGCAGAGTTCGCGCGTACGCTGACGCAGGCCCTTGCCTTCGGCGCCCAGCACAATGGCCAGCATCTGTCCGCTTTCGCGCGGCTTCAGATTGGTCTCCGCCTCGGAATCAAAACCAAGGCAGGTCATGCCCCAGGATTTGAGTTCCTCCAGCGTATTGCCAAGGTTACGCACCTCAATCATCGGCACCATGTCGAGGGCACCCGAAGCCGCCTTGGCCAGCACCCCGGTCTCGCGCGGCGCATAACGGGCCGTGGTGATCACCGCATCGGCCCCAAAGGCGCAGGCCGTGCGCAGGATCGCGCCAACATTATGCGGGTCCGTCACCTGGTCTAGCACCACAACCAGCCGCAAATCCGGCACGTCGCTCAAATTGGCCCGGGTGACCGGATCAACTTCAAGTGCCACGCCCTGATGCACGGTATCTTCGCCGAGCAGCCCGTCGAGATGTTTCGGTGTGGTTTCGGTCACGGGGACCTTGCCGATCTCGCCGCCCTCGCTCAGCCGGTTAAGCCCGTTGGGCGTTGCCAGCAGGCGGTATTTCTTGCGCGTGGGATTATCCAGCGCGGCGCGCACCGTATGCAGGCCATAAAGATAAACCGGCCCGTCATTGGGGTCGTAAACGGGAGATTTCTTGCGCGGCGGAAACTTGTTTTTACTCATGATATCTCACCTAGCCCCTTTGCCCTGAAGCGGCAAGGGCTTGTAGAACAACCCGGTGTTCCACATTTGATGTTGACAAGGTAGGGGTCCCCTGACCATAAACCGCCCGACAGATTTGGCCCACGGGCTGATTTGTCGCTTTGCTCTGAAAGCGGATGCATGGCGCGGAGGGGTGGGAGAGTGGTTAAATCCATCAGACTGTAAATCTGACCGCTTAGCGTACGCTGGTTCGAATCCAGCCCCCTCCACCAGCCATCCCGTTTTGCGAGCCCGGACGCGGGTATAGCTCAATGGTAGAGCAGCAGCCTTCCAAGCTGAATATGCGGGTTCGATTCCCGCTACCCGCTCCAAATTCCCCTCGCGCGATACTGCACATTGCTTGTCCAATGCAACAAAGGGCTTGTCTCTTTGAGCGTTAAAAGTTAAACGGCCCGCAACTTCAACTCGAGCAACCGGTTAGAGATCATGGCGAAGGAAAAGTTTTCGCGGAATAAGCCGCACTGCAATATTGGCACCATTGGTCACGTTGATCATGGCAAGACCTCGTTGACAGCGGCGATTACGAAAGTATTGGCAGAGACGGGCGGCGCCACGTTCAAGGCGTATGACGCGATTGACGCAGCGCCTGAAGAGAAGGCCCGCGGCATCACGATTTCGACGTCACACGTCGAATACGAGACCGCGAACCGTCACTATGCGCACGTTGATTGCCCAGGCCACGCCGATTATGTGAAGAACATGATCACCGGTGCAGCCCAGATGGATGGCGGCATTCTTGTTGTCTCCGCTGCTGATGGCCCGATGCCCCAGACCCGCGAGCACATCCTGCTTGCCCGTCAGGTTGGTGTGCCGGCACTTGTTGTCTTCCTGAACAAGGTTGATCAGGTTGACGACGAAGAACTGCTTGAGCTCGTTGAGCTTGAAGTGCGTGAACTGTTGTCCTCGTATGATTTCCCGGGCGACGACATTCCGATCATCCGTGGTTCGGCGCTTGCAGCGCTCGAAGACAAGACCCCTGAGATCGGCCATGACGCCGTTTTGAAGCTGATGGAAGCTGTGGATGCGTACATTCCGCAGCCGGCGCGTCCGATTGACCAGCCGTTCCTGATGCCGATCGAAGACGTGTTCTCGATCTCGGGTCGCGGTACGGTTGTGACCGGTCGTGTTGAGCGCGGGATTGTCAAGGTTGGC
>Ga0209344_10001523_pt1 | contig 29686 bp, 22 predicted proteins | sample Cruoilmetagenom6_FD_187293 | JGI IMG/M metagenome (GOLD analysis project Ga0209344, IMG submission 187293) | Oil polluted marine microbial communities from Coal Oil Point, Santa Barbara, California, USA - Santa Barbara Oil Seep Sample 6 (SPAdes)... | ecosystem: Environmental > Aquatic > Marine... | reverse complement strand
CGTTCCGATGTAGGGGTTGACGACGATATCGTGACCGGGACTCTCGACACCGGCACGGGTGCCCTGGGACCCGGCCGCGGGATCGACGGTGAAGTTGAAGTTGAACGGCACATCGCCATCGTGACCGGTGATGGCGTGGCACAGCGCGCAGCTGACGCCTTCGTTGGCTCGGGTTCCTTCCGCCGGACGTTTGGGCGGGATGTCACCGGCGAGGAAGGCGAGGGGTGCGTGGCAGCCCATGCACCCTGCCTTGATGCCTGCGACCTTCTCGACCTTCTCCGAGTGAGGGAGGGCAAGCTCGTAGTACTCGATTTCGTCCCAGTGGTGAGTGAAGCTCTGGGACATCATGGCCTGGTCGTGCTGACGGGCGATGTCCACATGGCACTCGGCGCAGACATCGTTGGAGTCGAAGGCCTCGTAGGTCTGCGTGCCGAGGGCGGCGTCACCCGCCGGACCACTGGCGTTGGCGACCAGGGCGAGAACGATGAGTAGTGCGACGGGGAGGAGCAGCCAGAGTTGTTTCATGCCTCGAATCTCCTTCCGGCCCGGGCCGGTTAAATCTCTCTGTCTAGAGTGGCCAGAAATTCGAGCGATGTCAATTTGGTCATTTGCGAGATTGTGGAATCGCTTATCTCAGGTTAAACACCCCTCTCAATGTCGCGATGACAGAGTTGCGCGGGCACCCACTCCGCGGGCCCTTGGGACTCGCGGATATCGCGCCGATTCTCGGGGTCACGGGTACAATGGCGCCAGCAATACGAACCAGGAGGCGCGAGATTCATGAAGTTTGCAGCCATTGGGTGCGGTGTTCTGGCTCTGATCGTCGGAGTGGTCGTCATGGTCGGCGTCGGAGGCTACAACCGACTCGTATCCCTCGATGAAGGCGTCGATGCCGCGTGGGGCCAGGTCGAGAATGTCTACCAACGCCGAGCCGATCTGATTCCGAATCTGGTGGCCACGGTCAAGGGCGCCGCCGAGTTCGAGCAGGAAACCTTTACGGCCGTCGTCGAGGCCCGCGCCAAGGTTGGACAGGTCAACATCGAGAACGCGCCGGATGCGGCACAATTGGCCCAGTTCCAGGCTGCGCAGGACGGTCTGTCCAGCGCCCTTTCTCGGCTGCTCGTCGTCGTCGAGCGTTACCCGGATCTCAAAGCGACCCAGGCGTTCCGCGATCTCCAGGTCCAACTCGAGGGCACCGAGAATCGCATCGCCACCGAGCGCCATCGTTACAACGAGGTGGCTAGGGACTTCAACACCACACGGCGCGCCTTCCCGACGGTCTTCATCGCCAATTTCTTCGGCTTTGGTGAGAAGGTATACTTCGAGGCTGCCGAAGGAGCCGAAGCACCGCCCGTTGTGGAGTTCTGACGTGCGAGATCTCGCGTCACTCTTCACCGAGACCCATCAGAAGGCCATCTCCGAGGCGGCCCGGAGTGCCGAGGGCAGCACATCCGGAGAGATCGTTCCCTACGTGGTGGGCGTCTGTGACGACTATCGCGAGGCGAGCTGGAAAGCCGCTGTCATCGGTGCGTTGATCGGCGGGGGCGGCGGATTGACGCTGCACTACCTCGGCGGAGTCTGGGGCGGATCGCTATGGCTCTGGTTTGTTCTCCCGTTGGTGCTCTTGGCCGTAGTCGGGGTACTGGCGAATACGTTCATCGCTGGATTTCGCCGGCTGCTGATCGGTGACGGCGTCCTCGATCTACGCGCTCGCCGACGGGCGGAGGCGGCGTTCCTCGAGGAAGAGGTCTTTGCAACGCGGGACCGGACCGGGATCCTGGTTTTCGTCGCCCTCTTCGAGCACCGTGTGGTGGTGATGGGTGATGCCGGGATCAACCGCGTGGTCCCCGAAGGTGCGTGGGACCGCGTGGTCGAGGACATGATTGCGGGGATCCGGGCGAAGCGACCGGCCGACGCACTGACCGCGGCTATCGCGGAGTGTGGTCGACTGTTGAAAAAGCACAGACTCGAGATCAAACCGGATGACACGGACGAGCTCCCCAACGGGCTCCGGATCAGGGAACGATGATGGGACGTCGGTTGACCCTTGTCGTCGCGTTGCTGTTGGCCGTCCAATCGGTTGCCGGATTCGAGGTACCGACCCTCGAGAGACAGGTGACCGATCTCGCCGGGCTTTTCTCGTTGTCCGCCGCTTCTGAGATGGATCACCGGTTGAAGATCCTCGAGGAGGAGACCGGCGCCCAGGTCGCCGTGCTCACGATTCCCAGCCTTGAAGGTCAGGTCCTCGAAGACTTCTCCATGAGAGTGGTTGAGGCGTGGAAGCTCGGAGATCAGGATCGGGACAACGGGGTTCTGGTCCTCATCGCCCGCGACGATCGGAAGATTCGGATTGAGGTCGGATACGGCCTCGAAGGTGTGATTCCGGATGTGCTCGCCGGGAGGATCATCGACAACGCCATGAAGCCGGCCTTCCGTGACGGCGATTTCTCCGGCGGCACGTTGAGGGCCGTCGAGTTGATCGACGGGCTCGTGAGAGCTGATCCGGAAGCGGCGCAGGCCCTGGCTGGTGGATCGGGCGGATCGCCGGACGCTCTGCCGCTCATCGCCATGGGGGCGATCTTTCTCAGCGTGATCGGCGTCTTTGCCTTTTCGGCTCTGTTCACAAAGGGTGGGGGAGCGTGGTTCCTCTATCTCTTCCTGGTGCCGTTCTTCTTCGCCTTTCCTGGAGCCGCATTTGGTGGGAAGGTGGGCCTCATTGCTGTGCTTGTCTGGCTCGTCGGTTTTCCCATCCTTCGGGCGATCATCTGGCACTCCACGGCCGGCAAGGACTTCCGAACGTCGCACCCGACTTGGACCACATGGAGCTCTTCGGGTGGCGGCTGGAGCAGCGGTGGTGGCGGTTGGAGCGGCGGCGGAGGCGGGTTCTCCGGCGGCGGAGGTAGTTTCGGCGGCGGGGGTGCTTCGGGGGGTTGGTAGGGGCACGCGGATCTCTCCTGCCGTCCCGGGGCACCGGCCTTCTGGTCCGCCGCGGCTGACGCCGCGGGCGGCCCAGCGTCGCACCATCGGCGTGGTCGCGTGGGGGTGGATTGAGGGACTGCGACCACGCCGATGTCACGCCGGCGGCCTCCTCCCGAACGGGAACAGATGCACCGGCAGGCTCTGCCGCGAGGGTTGCCCGGCAGCGCCATTGTGTGGATCGTGTCGCGTAGCCGGAAGGTTGTTCCAGCACAATGGCGTGCCCGGCACGCCCCGGTGAGAGGTGTTTCCCGCGTGCTTGGGTGCGGTCTCGGTCGTGGTCGTATCTACAGCCGAGGTCCCGGAGCCGGCTGCTACTTGCCGATCCGTTCTCTTGTTAGTGCCTCGAGGCCACCGGCGAGAACCAACTCCTGTGCAGCCGGGCCGACGGGGGAGAGCTTGTACTGCTCGCCGTTCCAGGTGGCGACGGCGCGTTTGAAGTCCAGCTTCAGATCGCCGGCGGGGATGGTCTTCGCACCGGCATCGGCTTCGGCGGTGTGTGCGGCGCGGATCGCATCGGCAAGGGCCGGCGATTCGAGACAGATGAAGGCGTTGTTGAAGGCGTTCCTCAGATAGGTCTGGGAAAAACTCGCGGCGATGACCGCCTGGATGCCACGGTATTTGAGCGACGTGGCGGCCTGTTCGCGTGATGAACCGGTGCCGAAGTTGCGGCCGGCGACGAGGATGTCGCCGTCCGCGGCGATCTCCTGGAACACCGGATCGAAGTTGGCCATGGCGTGGCCCGCCATCTCATCGGGGGTGAGGTTGTCGATATAGGTCACGTCCTTGCCGTAGATACCATCGGTGTTGAGGTTGTCCACCGGAAGCAGCAGGGCCCGACCCTCGGTCGTCTCCGGGAAGCCGTCCATGATGGCGACCTCACGTGATGGTGGGGTCCAACCGAGATCGGTGAATCGATGGTCGGGAACCTCGCAGCCGAGGTCCGCCGGGCCGGTGATGAAGCCGGCTGCGGCCGACGCCGCCACCACCGCAGGGCTGGCGAGATAGGCTTCGGCGTCGCGCGACCCCATGCGGCCTTTGAAATTCCTGTTGGTGGCCGAGATCCCGACCTCGCCGGCCTCGAGGAGACCGACACCGAGCCCGATGCAGGCACCGCAGCCGGGCGGGAGTGGATGGGCGCCCGCGGCAACGAGATCGCCCCAGATGCCCTTGCCTTCGGCTTCAGCTTGGACCGATTCCGAGGCCGCGGCCATGTAGAGCTCGACCCCGTCCGCAATGCGTTTGCCGCGCAGGACCTCGGCGGCCTGTCTGAGGTCGTCGAGACGCGAGTTGACGCAGGACAGGAGATAGGCCTTGTGGACGGGCTTTTTCTCCCTGGCGAACTCGGTGACCGATCGCATGACGCCCACCGTATCCGGCCCTGCGACATGGGGGGAGACTCTGGCGAGATCGAGGACAATTTCTGCCGCGTAGTCGGCGTCATCATCGGGTCGTGGCGGCTCGACATCCCACGCATCGATCATCTCGCTCGTGAGTCGGTCCTCGGTCTCGAGCAGATCGAGCATCGCCGCACGGCCCCGGAGATAGTGCGAGGTCGTCTCGTCGTAGCCAAACCAACCCACCAGCGCGCCCCACTCGGTGGTCATGTTGGATACGGTCATCCGGTCGTCCATGGACAGGGTGGCGGCGCCGGGACCGTGGAACTCCACCGCGGCGTTGAGCACCTCCCCGGAGTTGTAGAGACCGCAGAGGGTGATGATGAGGTCCTTGCCGGTGACCCCCGGGCGAAGCTTGCCCTCGAGCACGACCTTGATGGACCGCGGGACCTGCCACCATGTCATTCCCGTGGCCCAGATGGCCGCGGCGTCGGTTCGGACCACCGGTGTGCCCACCGCGCCCACCGCGCCGTACATGTTGGAGTGCGAATCCGAGGCGACCACGAGGCCGCCGGGGTGGACGAAACCGTTCTCGATCATGAGCTGGTGCCCAATGCCGGCGCCGGCGGGATGAAAGACGATCCCCTCGTCGCGGGCGAAGGCCTCGATCATGGCGTACTTGTCGAGGTTGGCTTCGGACCGATCCTGGACGTTGTGGTCAAGGGCGAAGACCGGCTGTGCCGGATCGGCCACGTGCTTCGCACCGATGGTTCGGAACTTGGGAAGCACCGCGCCGGTGTTGTCGTGGGTCATGACGTGTGCCGGGCGCACCGTCACCATGTCACCCGCGAGGACCTCCGCACCCTGTTCGAGTCCCACCGCGTGCGCCTGGACTACTTTCTCTGTGATCGTCTGTGGCATCTTCTGCTCCCGTTCTCATCGCCATAGTAGAAACGCGGGCCGGGTGCCTGGCACCCCTCCCATCGCGTATCCGGATTCGTTCTTTTGGCGCGTATCCGAGATTGGTTCTTTCATCGTTCTACCCGTGCGGAGCCAGGCACCTTTTCGCGGCGAAAAGAGAGCCAGGCACCGCCGCTGAACGCGCCCTGTCCGCAACTCTCAACTCTTAGTTCTCTACCGTCAACCGCCCCATCAACTCCCGCACATCGTCGAACTCCTCGGTCCGATTGATCGCAGCCTGCATCCGCTCCACATCCTCGGCGGTGGCAATGCCCTCGGCCAGAGCCTTGAACTTTCCGGTGATCTCGTCGTTGGTGAGGGGGTTGCGTGGGTCGCCCTTGGGGTAGTCGAGCTGCTCGGTGAATTCGCGGCCGTCGGTGGTTCTGATGATGACCTTGACCCGCTGAAGCTCGGGGAAGACCGCCTCGATCTCTGGATCGGCGATGACCTTGACCTTGTTCAACTGGGCGCGGATCTTCTCGTCCATGATCTTTGCGTCGGTGAATTGAATGGGTGTCACCTGGCGATCGGCCACCGCGGCGGCGATGACGTAGGGCAGCGAGTGGTCGGCGGTCTCTTTGCTGCGTGGGTCGTACTTGGAGGGATCGGCGAGGATGTCCGCCGCCCGGGCGAGCGAGTAGATGGTGACGGACTCCACCTCGTCGGCCGCGAGGTCGTTGTCGATCACCAGATCCAGCGTGGCCGAGATCGGCGCGTGGGTCAGGGCTTCCGTCGGGAAGAACTTCATCCCGCACTGGAGGATCCGCCAAGTCTCACCGAGACCGCCGGTGAGGATGTCGAATTTCCAGTCGGTCGAGAAGACATGGCTGAAACCTTCCTTGCCGTCGAGGACGTGCTCGGGGCCGGTGTAGCCCTTCTCGGCGAGCAATGCGGCGATGACGCCAGATTGCGTCGCCATGGGATCGACGGTGTTCTTCATCATGGTCAGCTTGCCGGCGGTCACCGAACCGGTGGTGCAGTGGCGCGAGGCCGAGATGCCGATGGCGTGCTGCATCTGTTCGGCCGTGAGACCGAGCATCCGGCCGGCGGCGATGGGTGAGGCGGCTGCGGTCAGGGTGGCGTGATGCCAGCCGATCTCGCGAACACCGGGGTAACTCACCTCGCACAGGCGCTGCTCGAACTCATACGCGAGGGCGATGCCGACGAGGAGGTCGCGTCCCGACTTTCCGGCGCGCTCGGCGGCGGCCATGGCGGCAGGGATGATGTCCGACGGGTGCGACGGATCCTGTTTCCAGTAGATGTCGTTGTAATCCATCACCCGGATCATCAGGGCGTTGAGCAGGGAGGCCGAGACGGGGTCCCAGCGCTCACCCGTGACCAGCACAGTGGCGTCGCCGGAGCCGGCGCACTCGCTGAGGACATCGCGGGCGATGTGGACATCGTGCTGTTGGGCGCCACCGAGGGCGCAGCCCATGGAGTCCATGAGATAGCGTTTGGCTTCGGTGACGACTTCGGTGGGCAGGTCCTCGTAGTTTACGGATGCGGCCCACTCGGCCATGGTGAGGGTGACGTTGGACATGGATAATCCTCCGGAAAATCAAGAATCTACTGAGCGGCGAGATTGTAGCAGCAGAGGCTCGATGCTGGATACTGGATGCTGGATGAGGCCCCGCAGGTGCTTCGAGGGTCAGCTGAAAGTTGTCGTCACGCGGTTCCCGCCGTCAAGCGATGCTGGATGCTGGATCCATCGCAAGGACACGGCAATGGATTCCCTCGAGAAGATGCTTGACAGAATTGTGCGCGGGTCTACGATCTCGCCGCATCTAGCATCTATTCGCCAAAGACAAAGCTCTTGTCGATGTGCCTTTGAATCGTCTTCTCGAGCAGATTGTCCCGATCGAAGCCGTGGATCCTGAGGTAGTACTCCGCGGCCTGCAGGAGGACGCGCTCCGGGACCAGACCGATGAGTTCGACGCGTCGGATGTTGACGCCGAAGCGAGCGGCCTCCAGACGGATGTTCTCGATGGTGCGATAGAGCGGTGACGCCTTGAAGTTGGTGATGGACACCGACAACATCGCGCGTTCGGTGTCCGGGTCGAGGGCGCCGTGGGCGCGGACAACACCGCCCGATGTGTCGGCAACGGCGTGTGCGACGGCATTGGCGATGGACTCGTCGCGGCTGCCGAGAAAGACGTTGAAGCTCAGCAGCGGATAACGAGCGCCGATGATCGTCGCCCCCGACGCGGTCGGAAAGCGGTCGGGCCCGAGGTCGGGTTTCCAACGCTGATCCTGCATCTTGGCTTCAAAGCCCTCGTACTCGCCTTGGCGGATGTTGTCGACATCGCGACGGTAACGGTAGCGGGCTGACTCGGCGTAGAGATAGACCGGCAGTTTGAAGCGCTCGACCACCACCTCGGCGAACTCGTCCGCCCATTCCTTTGTCCGCTTCATGGTGGCGTTCTTCAGAGGGACGAACGGGAAGACATCCACCGCCCCGACCCGCGGAAACTCGCCGATGTGGTGCCGCATGTCGATGCGGTCGAGGGCCATCTCGTAAAGGGCGAGTCCACCGCTGAAGACGGCCTCCTTGGTTCCGGTAAAGGAGAAGACCGTACGGTTGCGGGCATGGTCCATGGCGACATCGAGGAGGATCAGGCTCGGGATGCCCCGCAGGCGCGTAGTGATCTCGTCGATGAAGGTCTCGTCGGTGCCTTCGCAGATATTTGGGACGGCGGCGATGATCTGGTCCATATGTGCTCCTGAACCCCGGCGCCCTAGAAGATGCCGAGGAAGACACCGGCGGCGATGGCCGAACCGATGACTCCCGCGACATTGGGCCCGAGGGCGTGTTGCAAGAGATAGTTGTTGGGATCTTCTTCCTGACCCACGTGGTGGACGACCCTGGCCGAGTCGGGAACCGCCGAGACCCCAGCTGCACCGATGAGCGGGTTGATCTTGGTGGTCGAGAAGACGTTCATCAGTTTGGCGAAGAGCACTCCACCGGCGGTGGCGATGGCGAAGGCCACACAGCCGAGGACAAAAATCAGAATCGACTGGCGGGTGAGGAAGACTTGAGCGGTGGTGGAGGCGCCCACGGCGACCCCGAGGAGGATGGTCGCTGCGTCGAGCACCGAACCCGAAGCGGTCTTGGCGAGACGGCCGGTGACCCCCGATTCCTTGAGGAGGTTGCCGAAGAAGAGCATCCCGAGCAGAGGCAACCCGCCGGGCGCGACGAGGGTCGTCACCAACAGTCCGGCGATGGGGAAGAGGATCTTGTCGCGGCGGGGGACCTTGCGGCCCGGCTTCATTCGAATCAGACGTTCTTCTCGAGTCGTGAGGAGCTTCATGATCGGTGGCTGAATCACCGGCACCATGGCCATGTAGGAGTAGGCCGCGATGGCGATGGGTCCGATGAGCGACGGCGCCAACCGTGATGCCAAGAAGATTGCGGTGGGCCCGTCCGCGCCGCCGATGATGCCGATGGCGGCTGCGTTTGCGGGCGAGAATCCGAGCTGCATGGCGCCGAGGAAAGTAACGAAGATCCCGACCTGTGCAGCGGCGCCGAGGAGCACGAGGCGCGGGTTCGATAGCAGTGCAGTGAAATCAGTGAGGGCGCCGATCCCGAGGAAGATCAACGGCGGGAAGAGACCGGTACGGACACCGAAGTAGATCAGCCCCATGACGGAGTTCGTGGTCGTATTGAATGCGTACTCGTGGGTCACCGGATCGATCATGTAGACCGAAACCGCGTTGAAGATGTGCAGGGGCAGCGGGATGTTCCCGATGAGAACCCCGAACCCGATAGGCACGAGAAGCAGCGGTTCATACTCCTTGGCGATCCCGAGATAAATGAAGACCCCGCCGATGATGAGCATGACCAGATTGAGCCATGAGAAGTTCGCAAAGCCGGTGCCGTTGATGATCTGTTCCACATAGCCGTGGAGCCGGCCCGAAACAAGCTCCTTGTTGAAGACTCCGGGCTCGTATTCGATGACCGATCCGACGCCGTGGTGCTCATCCACAGCGACAATCTGGAAGAGGGCCCCCCTGGTCCCGGTTCTGGTGGTGAGTTCGCCCTTGGCGCCTCGTGAATAGTTGTCGATTTCGTCAGCCCAACCGCGGTCGGTGGTGAAGAACCTGTCCGAGGTCAACGGTTCAATGATCAGGAAATCCAGTTCGCCGTCGTCGATCGCGGCGTGATCCACCCCATCGAGGTCCAACCCCGGGATCAGCTCGTCGACCCTCGCGATGGCATCGAGTTCGGCGGCGGCAATGATGGTGAACCGACCCACGATGGCGTTTGTGCGATCGCGCAGCGTGCCCGTGGTCGGTGGTTTCACCGAGTTGCCGGATGGGTGACGCGCCTCGAGGCCGGCCCGCGAGCCTTCGGGAAGCCGCAGATAGAAACGGCCGTCAAACTCGACCTCGAAATCGGTTTCGTCGGCCGTAGCCGGGATCACGGCGATGGCCAGGATCAGAATGGAAAGCAGGGTTCGAAGGGCTGTCGACATCTTCTCACCTAGAGGGTCGTCATCTCGGGGCGGGCGACCTCGACCAGAGGTTCACCCTCGCCGACGGTGGCGCCTTCGGAGACAAAGATCTTCCGCACAGTGCCGTGATGAGGGGCGGGAACCACATTTTCCATCTTCATGGCTTCCATGATGAGCAGGGGCTGTCCCGCCTGGACGGCATCGCCCTCCTTGACCTCGACCTTCAGGACGAGACCCGGCAGAGGCGCCGGGACTGCTCCCGAAGTCTCGGCGGAGGGGTGGGGCGTCGGGGTGGGCGCCGGTGCTGGAGACGAGGCCGGTCGCGCCGCGGGTCGTTGGACGGAAACAGCCGGGGCGGCGCGACGACCGATCTCGACGAGATCGACCTCATATGAGGTGTCGTCGACCACGATGGTGGCCCTGTCGGCGGTGATCTCCTCGACCCTGGCGCGATAGTCGCGGCCGCCGATCTTCAAGACGTACTCACTCATGTGAAAACTCCATCCTAAACTGAGCGATTCTGTCGGATGAGATGTGCCAAGTCCTTGATGCTCTGGTGTTTGCAAAAAAATGCAGGAATACTGGTGGTATGTCGAGGCTTTTTGCAGACGCCCAGAGCGCAAGGAGTTGATGCAGATCGCCGGTGAGAATCGCTCAATTGAGGTCCATGGCTCATGGGGACGCGGCCCGCTTCGATGGGCCGCCAGCAACTCGATGGAGCCGATGCTCGATTTCGAGAACGGTGGTGATGACGGTGAGCACTTCCGGATCGATGGGCGGTCCCGCTTCGAGTTCGGCGATCTGCGATTGGGCCGGTTTGGGAGTCGGTCCTTTGTCGGCTCGTTCTTGGGAATCATCGATCAAGCTCTGCAACCGACCAAAGACGAAGATCAAACCAGCGGTCAGAAGCAGGCCGCTGAAGACCACGGCCATGCCGAGACCGGTGATGGTGAGGGCGTCAGAGAATTCCATCACTAGAGCGGGATATTCGAGTGTTTGACATCGGGGTTGGACTGGCGTTTGTCGGCGAGCATCTCGAGCGCATTGACGATGTGCATCCGGGTCTCTGCCGGGATGATGACATCGTCGATGTATCCCTTGCGGGCCGCCGAATAGGGGTTGGCGAAAAGATCACGGTACTGCTGTTTGAGCTCTTCTGCCTTGGCCTGCCTGTCATCCGCCTCGGCCAATTCGCCGCGGTAGATGATCTCGATGGCGCCATCGGGACCCATGACCGCGATCTCTGCCGTCGGCCACGCGAGGTTGATGTCCGAACGGATGTGTTTGGAACTCATGACGCAGTAGGCGCCGCCGTATGCCTTGCGCAGCACGATGGTGACCTTGGGAACCGTCGCCTCGGCGAAGGCGAAGAGGAGCTTGGCGCCGTTTCGAATGATCCCGCCGTACTCCTGAACGGTTCCGGGCATGAATCCCGGCACATCCTCGAGGGTCACGAGCGGAAGATTGAAGGCGTCGCAGAAACGAACAAAGCGGGCACCCTTGATGGAGGCGTTGTTGTCGAGCACCCCGGCCAGTGTCTGGGGCTGGTTGGCGACGATGCCCACCGATCGGCCGTTGAAACGGGCGAAGCCCACGACGAGGTTGGGGGCAAAATCGGGGTGAATCTCGAGGAAGTCGCCGTCGTCCACCACCCGGTTGATCACCTCGCGAACATCGTATGGATGGTTCGCGTTGTCGGGGAGAATGAAGTTGAGTTCCGGTTCGACCCGATCCGGGGTGTCGCTAATGGCGGCGACGGGGGTCTTCTCCCGGTGGTTCTGCGGCAAGAAGGCTATGAGCCGGCGCAGCATCGCGAAGGCTTCGTCCTCGTTCTCCGCGACCAGATGAGCGACGCCGCTTCGGCTGGCGTGGACATCGGCGCCGCCGAGTTGATCGGTGGTCACCTTCTCGCGGGTGACCTGTTCGACCACCTTTGGGCCCGTGAGAAACATATATGACGTGTCGCGGACCATCATCACCAGATCGGTGATGGCGGGCGAATAGACCGCGCCACCGGCGCAGGGGCCGAGGATGAGCGAGATCTGCGGCACCTGACCGGAGGCCAGGACATTCTTGAGGAAGATTTCGGCGTATCCGGCAAGGGCGTCGACGCCCTCCTGGATCCTGGCGCCACCCGAGTCGTTGAGTCCGATGATGGGCGCTCCGGCTGTGACCGCCAGATCCATGATCTTGCAGATCTTCTCGGCATAAGCCTTGGAGAGCGAACCACCCCAGATGGTGAAATCCTGTGAGAAGAAAAAGACCCGGCGACCGTCGATGGTGCCGTGGCCGGTGATGACCCCGTCGGTCAGCGGATGGCTCTTCTCCATCCCGAAGTCGGTGCAACGGTGGGTGACGAAGGCGTCAAGTTCGACAAAACTTCCTTCGTCGAGGATCTTCTCCAACCGTTCACGGGCACTGTACTTTCCCTGGGCGTGCTGTTTGGCGATGCGCTTTTCGCCGCCGCCCTGAAGCGCCTGTTCTCGCTTGTTGGCGAGATCAAGGAGCTTGCGTTCGATGCTCATGGATCCTCCATACGGCAGGGTTCGTGACACCTGATCGACACCGCCGGGTCGGCCGCGGCGCGCATTCTGCCGGTTTTGAACGGTGAGTGCAACTAAGACGCAAAGATAGCACGGGCCGTGACGCTTCCTGGTTTGTGGGATGAGGGTGTGGAAGCTAGAGGGTTAGAAGGTAAGGAGGTTAGAAGGTCAGCGCTCGCTACGCTCGCTGTGAGGAAGTCAGAACTCCCTTCGGTAGCTGTGAGGGGTGAGCGCTCCCTTTGGTCGCTGTTTGGAGTGAGCGCTCGCTTTGCTCGCTGATCAGGGGGTGACCGGTGCCCCGTGGGTCACGCGAGTTCGCTGCGATGCACTTTCTCACCAGCATGCGGCCAAAGACCGCATGCGACCTCACCTTCTTACTAGCGAGCGAAGCGAGCGCTGACAGCGACCGGAGGGAGCGCTAACTTCCTCACTTCCTCACCTCCGAAAAAAAGCCCCGCTCCGAAGAGCGGGGCTTGGTCGTTGAGTGTTTCGCTCAGTTGAAGAGCGGGAACGGCCGCGGCATGATCGGGTCGAAGACCGGTGTCATGGAGAAGAAGTGCGGGTTGATGGAGAGCTGGCCATAGGGATCGGGCAGCGTCTCACCCGACTCCCCGAGGGGGAACATGCTCTCGATGCGTGCCGGTCCTGCCGCGTCGAACTCGACGCAGTGGGCATACGTGGAGCGGCTCGAGAACGGCATGCGCCACATCTCACCGTAGACCAGGTGGGTGTAGACGATCTCGCCGCGAGGCGCGCCGTAGGGGCCGAGACCCATGGAGGCGAGGGTGTTGTCGAGGGCGAGGATGATGAGTTCCTCTCCGGTGGAGGGTTTGCCCGAGTCCGACCGATCCATAAACCAGTCGTTGAAAATCGGCAACGCGGCCGATCCCTGGTTGAGCATCCGCACCAGGACGTTGAAGAGAATGAACGTCGACTGGTCCTCGAACGGCAGACCCGCGGTCGTGAACTCGTCCTCGAAGGTCAGACGCACCATCTCTCTGATCCATGCGTCCTGAAGGACCCACGCATCGGCGCGGGCTGTACCCATGGGCCACTCGGTGGATCCGCCGGCGACGAAATGACCGTCCCATGCCTGGAGCATGTCGATGGCAGCCTGGCGATCGGCGGTCGAGTTGTTCGCCACAGCTGCGGCGAACGCATCGGCGACAAAGGCCCAGGTGTTGCCGCCCGAACCAAAGCTGTCGGTCGTGGCGATGTTACGCGCCAGATCGCGGATCTGCTCGTAACTCAGGTCATCGTTGGCGGAGAGATACTCGTCGATCACGTGGGCTCGATGGAAGATCCCGTAGTACTGACTCTGGGTGGCGTTGTTGTAATCGACAGACGCCTTGTTGTTCCAACCGCCGTAGTAGCCCTGGGCCGGGTTGGAGTCGTGGGCCCGATCCCTCCGATCGCCGGTCCACCCTTCGCCGGGCATCCGAGGCGTTCTGGGGTCGGCTCCAGCGGTGCGGATGGGATCCCAACCGGACATCCAGTAGGCGATATTGTTGTCGCTGTCGGCGTAGGTGAAGTGCTGGCTGAGGGCGAGGCCTTCAATTCCCTCGTCGAATTCGGCGATGCTTTCGGCGGCTGCCATTTTCAGGAACGACTCAAGGGATTTTGCCTCTAGGCCCCAGTGGGCGTAGGCCCACGAGAACATCGCGGCGGGTTCCGGATTGGTGGTTGGGTCCCATGGCATGGGTTCGATGATGGGCCCGTTGGCGCTCCGCCAAACTGGGATCGTGACCGACGCACCGCCGAAGACCTCGATGGTCTCCATCCGGTGGAGGCTCACAGTCTGTGGGGCCTCGAAGAAGTAGTCCAAGGTGTGAGCGTGGCCCACCTGCATCGACCAGGCATGGTGAGGGGTTCGGCCGATGATGATGAACGGGATTCCCGGAACCGTCATGCCGGAGATATCGAGCCCGCCGCCACGGATGGAACCTTCGGCGACGATGGATGGTGTCGAGAAACCCATCTGGGGGCCCGAGTAGACCGTGGCATTCCCGGAGGCAGCCTTGTCAGCCGATATTGCCCAGGCATAGCTTCCCATCTTGGCATCGACGTTGAGCCTCTCCATCGCGGAGTGATAGGAAGCGGCTCTTGATTTGATCCGCTGGCTCGCCTCCTTGAGGCTGGGCATACCCGCAATCCTCATGGCTGTGTCGGGATCGAGGAACTGGATATCCGCTTCCTTTGTGCCACCAGCGATCATGGTCTGAGCGTCGGGGTCGTTGATCCATCGAAGGTCCTGGAACATGGCCAATGCCGGAGTTGGATCGCCATCGTTGTGGTAGGCCGCGATGAGGGCTTGGACCATCAAGGCGTTGTCGATCTGACCGGTCGCGCCGGCTCGACCCTCGGGGTCGAAGTTGCGCTGCAGCAGGATGAGCCACGCCAGGGTGTCATTGACAGTAAAGGGCTGGGGAAGCACCGGGAGACCGGGGCCGAGGAGCACCGACTGCAGACCAAGGAGCCAGTACTCATATGGCATGGACATCCAGTCGCCGGCATAGAACTCACCGATCCGGCGGTTGACTCCGGCGGTGTAACCGGTGAGCAGTGTCTGTGCATCCTCGGAGAGTTCGCTGATGTACTGGGTGAGTTCCTCATCCGTGTGACCGATGGTGCGGAGGAAGACATCGTTTGGAATCTGGCTGGGGCCCAGCAACGCGGAAAGCGTGCCGCGGCCTTGACGACGTTGGAGATCCATCTGCCAGAGACGGTCTTCGGTAACGGCGTAGCCCATGGCCTCCATGACTTCGAAGAGAGTGCCTCCCTCGATGAACCAGATGCCCTGGGCATCGCGGGTGGTGGTCACCGGGTCTTCGGCAACGCTTGGGCCGTCGGTGACGGCGCTCATTCCAGAGTGATTGACTTGGACGGATTGACCAGAGGCGACGACAGCCACGGCCACGATCAGGATCGATATTTTCCAGATGGACGCCCTCATGCTTTCGCTCCCTTCAAAGAACGCTGACATCAACGCGAGGTCGGTGATCGAAATCGCGTTGATCCCCCAGTAAAAGAGAATGTGCCGTCGATGACTATATCGTCACCGGATCGAAGTGTAAATGGATCAATGGCCCCTCGCATTTGGTTGAGTTTTAATGCGTCAATTATGCAAATACGACAATCTTGACTCGTCGACAGTGAGCTTTGTTGATGGCCCTCAGGGAAAATCATCGAATACCACAGAGCCATGTCGGTGTCGCGTTCGTGGAAATCATGCTGCGGATCGTGTCAGGGCAGCGTATTTTTGGCTCCATGTCACCCTGAGCGAGCGAGATCCGCTCCCAAAAACATGTCACCCTGAGCGAGCGAGTTTCGATCCCAAAGACATGTCACCCTGAGCGAGCGAGATCCGCTCCCAAAAACATGTCACCCTGAGCGAGGGAGTCCGACGACCGAGTCGAATGGGTCTCCACCGGGTTGGAAGAGCGTTGCTCGCGAGCGGGAGCGGACAATCATCGGCCACGGCCACGGCCACGGCCACGGCCACGGAGACGGAGACGGCCACGGAGACGGGTGCGGTCACGGTCACGGACACGGACACGGGTAAGGCCACGGATACCGATACGGGTACGGCGTTCCGGAGCGCCGGCCTTCTGGTCCGCCTCCGTTTCGGAGGCGTCCCAGCGTCGCACCATCGGCGTGGTCGCGAGAGGGACAATTGAAGGAATGCGACCCCGCCGATGGCACGCCGGCGGCCTTCCTCGTGGCTTGGAGAGGTGCACCGGGACGTTCTACCGTGGGGTTTGCCCCCCTTGGAGTTTTTCGGAGCGCGAATGGACCGTGAACGCGGGGGCGTCGAAAAACTCCAAGGACGGCACGCCCCGGTGAGCGGTTCTTCCGCGTGCTCGGGTACGGTATTCGGGCACGGACACGGGCACGGAAACGACCCTGGCCCCGGAATCCGCCGTCGTATGATGTAAGGCCGGAGGCATCGATGACAGACCACGAACGAACCGCGGCGTGTCTCGCGGTTGGCTCGGAATTGCTGGGTGAGGAAAAGCTCGACCGGAATTCGCTGACCATCACCCGGGCCCTGGCTCGCTACGGAGTCGGGATGACCGAGAAGAGAGTGGTTGGGGATGACATCGACGCCATCGCCTCGGCTCTTCGTGAAGTCTTCGACCGGCATGATCTTGTCGTTGTCACCGGGGGGCTCGGGCCCACCGCAGACGATGTGACCCGCGACGCGGTTGCTCGAGCGCTCGATCGCCCCATCACCCACAGCGACGAGGTCGAGCGTCTGATCCGCGCCCGCTATGCGGCTCAAGGTCGTGAGATGCCGATCTACGGCCCGGCCATGGCTCGTGTCGTCGAGGGCAGCCGGATTCTGGCCAACGAACGAGGCACCGCACCGGGGATGCTGATTGAACGTCGCGGCCGACTGCTCGCGGTTCTTCCGGGACCACCCTGGGAGATGGAGGAGATGCTCGAACGGGATCTCCTGCCGGAGCTCGCTCTGTGGAATCCAGGTTCGGCGCGCCTGACTCGAACGATGGTTCTCGGCGGTGTTTTCGAATCCGATGTCGAGGAGTGTGTTCGCCATCTCTACGATCGCTTTGGCCGGGAAAATGTGTCGATCCTCGCCTCCTATGGTGTTGTTCGATTGGTTCTGACCGCCGAAGGAGAGGAGGGCGGCGCGCGGCATCACCTCGATGTGATGGAGCGAGCGTTCCGGGAGATCCTCGACAACGACGTAGCAGGGATCGATGTCTCGGGCCTGCCTGAAGTGGTCATCGATAGACTGCGCCGGTGTGGACAGACCCTGGCCACCGCGGAGAGCTGTACCGGTGGATTGGTGAGTGCCAGGTTGACAGATGTTCCGGGGGCATCGGACGCCTTCGTCGGTGGGGTGGTGTCCTACTCCAACGATGTCAAGGAACACCAACTCGGAATCCCTCTCGCCGTGCTCGTGGATCACGGCGCAGTGTCGGAAGAGGTGGCGCGGGCCATGGCTTCAGGAGTGCGCGAGCGCCTCGGCACGGACTGGGGTGTGGGGATCACCGGTATCGCGGGGCCCGCCGGAGGAACCGAGGACAAACCGGTGGGGCTGGTTCACTGGGCCGTCGCGGGGCCGGGAGGAGTCTGGGCCGAGCACCGGGTCTTCCCAGGCGATCGGACTGTCGTTCGGGAGTGGAGTTTCAACCGCTCACTCGATCTCTTGCGCCGTCGTCTGATCGTGACCGAATGAAGAGGTCGGATCCCCTCCGCGCGTTTGTCGCCTTCGAGCTTCCACCGGCGGCGAAGGATGTCATTCGACGGGAACAGGACGCCATCAAAGGGGAACTGCCCAAGGCCAGGTGGACCAGGCCCGAAGGCCAACATCTGACCCTCAAGTTCCTGGGTGAGATCACAAGGGACCGGCTCGACACGCTGTCGGTCAAGATCGCCGAGGGTGTGGTGGGAATCGGTGCGGTGGAGGTGTGTCTCGGCGGGTCAGGGTTCTTCCCGGGTCCGACCCGACCGAAGGTGGCATGGGTGGGTGGCGAAGCCCGTGGTGGAAGGGAGGTCGCGGCGGCCGTGGAGAACGCCGCTTTCTCCGTCGGCTACGAGCCCGATCGGCGTCCCTGGTCGCTCCACCTCACCCAAGCGCGGCTTGATCGACCGTGGTCCAAGCGGGCGGTCGAGAACTATCTCGACTGGGGGAAGGGGCTGGTTGTCGAGCCCTTTGTCTGTCGCAAAGTCATCCTCTTCCAAAGTGAGCTTCGGCCCGGTGGTGCGGTGTACACTGCGTTGGAGAGGTATCCGCTGGATTGACGCACTTCATCGAGCTCCTGCTGGTGGCGCTCGCCTACTTGGTGGGTTCGATTCCATTCGCCTATATTTTCGTCCGGTACGTCACCGGTCGGGATGTGCGTACCGAGGGCTCCGGCAACGTCGGCGCCACCAACGCCCTGCGGTCCGCCGGCTGGAAGGTCGGTGTCTCGGTCACCGTCCTCGACATCTTGAAGGGTTCGTTGGCCGTGTGGGCCATGATGGTCTTCAACCCGGAAAGCGCATGGCTGGCGGCGGCCGTGCTCGCGGTGGTTGCCGGTCACTGTTTCCCGCCGTGGTTGCTCTTTCGGGGTGGCAAGGGCGTGGCCACAGGATTCGGCGCCTTCCTCGTCATCGCCCCGCTGAGCGCGGTGGCGGCGTTGGGAGTCTGGTTCGTCATGTTGGCTGTTTTCCGTTGGGTTTCGCTGGCGTCAATGACCGCGACCGCGAGCTTTCCGGTCATCATCCAGATCCTGGATCATCCCGATTGGATCACCCTCTCTACCGTCGCTGCGACGGCGATTCTGATCATCCTTCGCCACCATTCGAACATCCGAAATTTGGTCACCGGGAAAGAGATGCGACTCGGACCCGGCTTCTGGAGGTAGTAGATGAGGATCACCGTGTTCGGCGCCGGCTCGTGGGGCTGCGCTCTCGCGCACCAGATGGCTCGCCGCGGCCACGATGTGCTGCTGTGGGCCTTGGAGCCCGAAGTCGCCGCGGGAATCAACGCCGATCATCGAAACCCGATTTTCCTCACCGACGCCGAGCTCCATCCCGCGATCCGAAGCACAAGTGATCTCGAGGAGGCTGCAACCCACAGCCATGTCTGGATCTGGGTGGTGCCCGTTCAGTTCAGCCGGTCCGTCATGGATCAACTCGTTCCCTTCCTGACCGATGAGGTCGCGGTGGTGTCGGCGTCAAAGGGAATCGAAACCGAGAGTCTTCGGCGGATGGATGAAGTCGCGGAGGATGCCCTCGGGATCTCGATCCATCGATTCTGCTGTCTCTCCGGACCCACCTTCGCCATCGGGGTTGTACACGGCGATCCGTCGGCGGCGGTCCTCGCCTGCCGGGACATGGATCTCGCAGCCCAGCTTCAGGAGGAGTTTTCCGATCCGTACCTGCGGTGCTATGCCGGCCGAGATCTTATCGGCGTGGAGCTCGCCGGGGCGCTCAAGAACGTGGTCGCCATCGCGGCCGGGATCATCGACGGACTCGGTCTCGGGGCCAACACTCAGGCCGCGCTCATGACCCGGGGATTGCACGAAATCACCCGTCTCGGTGTCGCGCTCGGCGCCGAGGCCGACACCTTTCGCGGTCTGGCCGGAATGGGCGATCTGGTTCTCACGTCCACCAGTCCGTTGTCGCGAAACCGCCAGGTCGGCAAGCGTCTCGGTCAAGGTGAAACCCTCGATGAGATTCTCGGATCCATGCGCGAGGTCGCGGAGGGGGTCAAGACCACGCCCGCCGCCGCGAAGCTCGCCCAGAACCTCGAAATCGAGATGCCCATCACGCAGGCCATGACCGCCATCCTCCTTGGAACAATCGCCCCCAAGGACGCCCTCAAGATGCTCATGACGAGACAGCTCAAGGTCGAGACTCAACTCTAATTCTAAATTTTGAATTGCGCTGCAACTCGCCCCGACACGAGAAATGGGGGGGTTGCGATGAATTCAATATTCAAAATTGAGAACTCAGAACTGACTCTCATCCCATCCACCCGCCGGGTTCGGTGTACTCGTTCCGTGGGACTCTGAGGCCCGGGACGAGATCGCGCTCGGGGACGATGACGATGGCCTTGGGGTGGGTCGGGCAGGCGAGTTCGCAGAGACCGCATCCGGTGCAGGCGCCGGATCCCACCAGAGGGCGGCTACCGATCATCATCAGCGCCTTGTCGGGGTAGGGGCAGGCGTCATAGCACCTGGTGCAGAGCTCACCCTTGAATGTGATGCAGTGTCGCGGATCGACCTTGGCGATGCCGATTCGAACTCTCTCCGGCCCACCTTCGGGCGCCACCAACGCGCCATCGGGACAGGCGGCGATGCACGGGAGGGTGTCGCACAGCCGGCAGGGGTTGGCGCCGGGGTTGATGCCGGGGAGCTTGCGACCGTCTTTTTCCTCGATGGTGATGACCGCGTCGACCGGGCAGACCGGGATGCAGTCACCGCACCGCGTGCATTTCTCGAGGAAATCCTCATCCGGGGCCAGGGCGCCGGGTGGGCGCAGGACCTTGTTGGGATCCGCGGGGCCGGTCTTTGCAACGGCCTGGGAGGCCTCGCGAAAGGTGCCGAACCACGACGTGAGGAAATCGCGTCTCGAAGAACGTTCGCCGTCACTCATGCCAGTGCCTCGGCCGGGATGGGGATCTCCTCCCACGCCGCCGCGTCGGAGACCTTGTGGATCTCGGTCCCTTCGAGTGCGTCGCTGACCAACGAATTCACATCGAGGACCGATTCCGCGGCATCGAGTTCATCGGCATGGCTCTTGGTGGCGGGGTTGTCGGGCAGCAGGAACGAGCAGCAGTCGAAGTGGGGGAGGATCGAGAGTTCAAAGGTCCCGGCCCTTTTGCCGATGTCGATAATCTGCTGTTTGTCGAGGCCGATCAGGGGTCTCAGGACCGGGAGGTGCGTCACCGCCTCGACGGCGGCCATGTTCTCGATGGTCTGCGACGCGACCTGGCCGAGGCTCTCACCAGTGACCAGCGCCTTGGCCTTGAACCGCCGGGCGATCCGTTCGGCGAGGCCGAGCATGAACCGGCGGTAGAGCAGAATCCTCAACGAACCCGGGCAACGTGCAGCGATCTGTTCCTGGATATCGAGGAGCGGGACCATCGCGAGGCGGGCATTTCCCTGGTATCGGTTCAGGATCCGTACCAGGTCGTGGACCTTTTCCAGGCTTGCCGGATCGGTTCGCGGCACCGAGTGGAAGTGGACGAAATCGAGCCGCATCCCGCGCTTCATCATCATGTAGGCGGCTACGGGCGAGTCAATCCCCCCTGAAAGGAGGCAGGCAGCGCGGCCGCTGACACCGACCGGGAGACCCCCCGGGCCGGGGACCCGACGGGTCCAGGTAAAGAGACCGTTCTCGTCGACCAGGATGTGGATCGTCAATTCGGGATTGTGGAGTCGCACAGGCCAGTCGGTCTTCTCTTGAACGAAACTGCCCACTGCCCGTTCGATCTCGGGCGAGGTCATCGGGTAGGTCTTGTCCGATCGCAGGCAGCGGACCGCGAAGGTGGCTGGTGTCAGCCCTTCGAGCCGTGGTTCAAGGACCTTCTGGAGGTCCTCCATCGAGAAGCCGGCATGCTCCACCGCCATCACGGCGCCGAGACCGAAGACCGTGTGCAGACGGCGGGCCGCTTCGGCGAATTCGACAGGTTTCGAGAAGCTGATCAGGACCCGCCATGCCGGGCGGGCAACCGATGAAACCGGGAGGTCGGCCACCGCGCGGCGGACGTTCTCGGTCAGGGTCCGTTCGAACCATTTTCGGTTGTTGCCCTTGAGGCTGATCTCGTTGGTCGTTGCGATGACCTGGGTAACGCGCTCCATCGGGTAAGGATACTCGATGTTTGGCGATCGTGAGTCGTGAGTCGTAAGTCGTGAGTCGTAGGTTGTTGGGGCGAAGAGTGAGTGTGACCGTTCGGGCGCCTACCCGGGTTTTGGGTTTGAAGACGAACCGGTGAACTGACCGGTCTCAGGCCAGTGTCTGGTCCATCAATTTCAGCAGGATCTCCAAGAGATCGAACGGCTGGGCGCCCTCCGGGCTTCGCATGAACGCATCGAGTTCGGCGTCGCGTCCGCCGAGACCCGTGAGCGCGATGAGCATCTCCTCGGTGATCCGGCCCTTTCCGAGTTCGCTCATGGCCCAGGTCAGCATCCTGTGATCGAAGGCAACCAGGTCACTGCGGTTGTTGATCTTCTGCAGATGGTAGGCGAAGTTCTCCACGGTCGGCCAGATCTCGGTCGCCATGGTGAGATCCTTGTCCGCCATGTGCCAGGTCTCGAGTTGGCTCTTGAGCGCAATCATCGTGAGCTGTTCATCCAGACGGATGGAATCGTAGGTCGGGGCATCCCGGATGGCGTCGATGGCGGCATCAACGGCATCCAGGGTCTGTTCGTAACCTCCGGCGGTGGTCGGCGCCGGGTGGGCGAACGCGAGACCAAAGGGCCCGATGGTCTGCCGGATGGCGATGGCGGTCTCGAGGTGTGATCCCGGCTCGACCTCGGGTCGTGCGGTCTTCTTTGCCTCGGGTGGCGGGCCTGAGGCCGGCGCCGGCTTCGGGGCCGGACGCATTTTGGTCGCCGTCTTCGCCTCTTCGAGCTCCTTGGCTCGTGTGATGAGGGTCTGGGTGATTCGCTGGTGTTGCTGGTGAACCTTGTCATCGAGATTGACGCCGCGATCGGTTTCACCGTCGGCTGCGATCTCGCGGCTCGAGACCAGACGACCACCGTCATAGACCAGGGTTCGCACCTTGGCGTTTTCCCCCGGTACATATTCGGTCTGGATGGTGAATTCCCGGCCGAGAACCGCGATCTTGTCGATCAGTCCGCTCATCAGAGATCAATTCAACCACGATGCGGCATCGGCGGCAACCCGGTGCGAGCGACTCCGCACTCGTGCGGCGAGATTTCTACTCGAAGAAAGGGAAGGTTTCGTGCCAGTTGTAGATGTCTCCGGACTCGAAACCATCGAAGAACAGATTGCTCGTGGTCGCCACCGTGACGATGGCGTCATCCATGGCTCCGGTGACGTAGATATGGTGTCCATCGGGACTTGCGGCGATGGAACTCGCTCCGGCGATCCCGTCGACGAGGGTGTCGCCGTCTTGGAGGACCTCGGTGAGAAAAAGTTCGGGCGAGTCCGATGAACGGACAAAGAGCGCGATGGAGTCGTCGTACTCGCCGGTGACGCAGACGAGTTCCGATGAGATATCGAGAGTGACATCGGAGGCGCCCCCAAGACCGTGTATTGCGATCTGAGAGTTGCTGTAGACGGTTTCGGGTTGGAGTAGCCCGGTGCTTTCGTCACGTGAGAAAACGGCCAGTGCGTTGCTCCATCGACCTGTGGCGAACGCGAACGAACCGGTCGCGTCCAGGGTGATGCTCGACGCACCGTTGAGTCCAGCCACTCCGTTGACACCATTTTTCAGCCAATCCACAAAGGCAATGGCATCCTGGGTCGGATCCTTGGCAAAAACGGTGATGGCGTTGTCGATCTCGCCCGTCGTGTAGATGTGTCGATCATCAGGTGATACCGCGACATCAGAGGCGCCGGTGAGACCGGGGGAGCCAAAGGCGGACGACTCGAGATCGGTGAAGATCAGGGCGTCGGTTGTTGCATCTCTGCTGAAGACGGCGAGAGAGTCCTCGTGTCTTCCGGTGACATAGACCAGGGTTCCGTCGTGGCTCACCGTCACGGACGACGCTCCTCCGATCCCCCAGACACCGTTTTCGTTGGTGACATACGAGTCGATGAAACCGAGCCGTCCAAAGCTGACTCGCCTGAAAACCAAGACCGAGTCGTCCAACTCGGATGTGACATAGACATGCCGCCCGTCGGGACTGACGGTCACATCGGTCGGGCTTCTCAGGTTTTCGACGCCATCGACCCCGTCGTGGTGGGATTCGAGGAAGGTCAGCATGCCCGTCTCGAGATCTCTCCAAAACACAGCGACGGCGTCGTCCAACGCACCGACAACATAGACGTTGGTTCCGTCGTTGCTGATCGCAATGCCGGTGGCGCCTCGCAGACCCTGGGCGCCGTTCTGGCCGTTGAAGATGGTGTCGACCATCATCAGGATGCTCCCGGCAGCCGGCAGCGCGAAGATCAGGCAGACGACAAGGACCTTGACGAGGCCGCGGGCTCGGGGCGGCTGAGGGGTCATCGCCGGGGTCTCGCCGTCAGACATCGGTCCGCGGTCATTGTGCATTGCGGAACTCCCTGGTCGTTCCCATCGGCTCATTCTCAAAAACGATACCAATCGAGGTCTCTGCAGATCAGTGTGCCATATCGGTATACCGGTCGCCAAGGGGATGTTGGATCGTGAACCCGTTTCCGGAGTCTTCCTCGACATGGTGGGACGCGGCCAACCACAGTGATGCTTCGACCGGGTCGCGACTCAGGGTAGCCATGAGCCGTAGAGATTGGGGATTGAACGGATAGAGATGAAGGGATTCCAGCGCCTGAACCCGCGCCATGCGATCCCGGTCGATCCTGGCGGCGGATTTGGCGAGGGCCAGGTGATCTCGATACAAGGACTTCCAGTGACCCGAATCCGTGACCCAACCCCGTCCGATCGCGGTCGCCTCCTCGAGGAGGTGCGATGAAGACGAGGCCCCGGGATCGGAGTGGATCGCGTGAAGGAAGAGCGCCGTGGAGGTTGCCGAACCGACGAGCTTTCTCTCGGTCTGGATCGTGGCCACGATGCAGGTGATCGTTGCAATGGCGATCAAAGGGCTGATGACTGCCAGAGACTCGAGAAACCGTTTCGGTCGTGAAGATCCGATCGATCTCGTCGGCCTCGTGCAATTGATGGCGAGGAGGACCACGAGGAAGAACTGGTATTTGTTGTAGGGGATTTCGGTGAAGAAGTCCGAGCACATGGCGACCGAGATCGCGACAAGCTGTGCGGTGATGCACGCGGCCGTCGAATCACCGGTTTGGATTGCCGAGCGACCGCATCGCCAAACGAGAAGTCCCAGAAAACCCAGCCACAGGATCAACCCGGGCCAACCAGCTTCACCGAGGATCTGAACATGGTCCGAATGGGCGCGCCTGACCTGGAAGTCGTCGTCAAAGGCAAAATCCGGATCGGTGTCTCTGTAGACCGGGTACCTGGTCTGCCAATCACCGATTCCGACGCCAAACGGGTGGTGCGAGACCATCTTGAGTGTGTTGAGGAGATAGACCCCCCGGTCAGTTTCGAGGTATGACCCAGGGTCGATGAGGATGTCGAGAGCGGATCGGTTCCGAGACGAAGCGTTGGGAATGACCAGCAGAGCAGTGGCGGCGATCGTCACCCCGGCGACAACGGTGATGATCGTCCGGCGGTGAAGACGTCGCGTCTTGATCGCTTGCAGCCCGAGGAGTACCACCGAACCACACGCCAGGGCCACGAGGGCGGCTCGGCTCTGAAGGCTGACGATATAGATGAGCTCCACCGCGAGCAGGAACATGATCAGAACCTTCACTGGTTTCGACCGGAGCTCTGACGAGAACGCCACACCAGCCAGGATGAAGAACTGGCCAAGGACCGAGAGCGCGGCCGGGTTCTTGTAGCCCATCAGCGAGGGATGGGCGACTTCATTGAAAGGGTTGATCGCGGCCGGGACGCCGGATGGAAATGCCCACTGGATCATGCCGATCCCGGTGACCACGGCGATGCTCGTGATCAGCCCGTTTCGGATGACCACGGGAACCGCCGGATCGGTGGATGACCACACGAGCCCCACCAGCAACAGGACGAAGAGCAGGGCGTACTGAGACATCTCGTAGGTCCAGTTTTCAGGAATCATGACCCACAGGCGGGTCAGACCGAAATACGAGAGCAGGAGCGACAACGAGATGACGGTGGGGTCCGAGATGCGTCTCGTGAGATCCCTGAGATCGAGAGCTCTTCCTTTGAGGAGAAAGAAAGCCAGGACAAGCAACCAGACGAGGACGCCGATGATGTCCTTCTTGGGTTCTCGATATAAAACCGCAACGACATCACCGTCAAAGGTGGCGAATCTGAAGACGAGGGCGGGAAGGATGACTGTGGCGCCGAGGAGGGCCAGCATCACGGCATCCATCGTGGATCCGGTCTTCTCATCGTTCGGCGGTTCGATCTGAGATGGTTCTGGCACTCGGTCGAGTGTGGCTCACGGATACCGGATGTGCAAGTGGCCGTTCACAGTGGCGGGTTGGAGCCACCCACCGGCTAGTTCCCGTGTTGCTGGATCACTTTCAGAATTGCCCGGCCGTATTTCTTGGCGATGGCCGGCCCGATCCCCGAGACCTCGAGCAATTCCTCCTCGTCCGAGGGTCGCGCGCGGCAGACGTCGGCGAGAACACGGTCCCGGAGGATGCGGAACGCGGGGATGCGACGTCTGCGTGCCTCTCCGAGCCGCCACTCCCGGAGTTCGTCAAACAGACGCATTTCCTTCGGTTCGAGGGTCGTGGTCGATGATGTCGCAGTTGACCTCGGCGTGGTGGGCGATTTCTTCTTGGACCGTCGTTTCTTTCCCGCACCGGGCACCGATGGTGTTTCGACGATCTGGACCTCCTCAAAGCCTCTTCCTTTCGCCAGTCGACCCGTCCGGGTCAGAAAGACCCGCTGGAACCGGATGGTCCTGTTGTCCTTGACAAAGCTGTCGGCTCGTTTCTCGACCAGACCTTGTCGGGCCAGACCGTCGAGAAGCGCTTCAAACACACCTCGACCTTTGGCGCCACCGGATCCCAACTCGCGGTGGAGCTGGCCGGTCGTTGCGCCGTCGCGATCCTTCAGGGTGCTCATGATGGCGGACAGGTGCTCGAGTTCGGTGTTTGTAGGTCTGCGGAAACTCGTCGCAAGACACTCTTCCGAGGCGCACTGATCGCAGATGCCGCATGGTGTTTTGGGATCGAGGCGATCGCCGAAGTGCTCGACCATTCGTACCATCCGGCAGCCGGTGCCGGAAGCGAAGCGGATCATCCGCTCGATTTGGGCGTGGCGGTGGGCCCTTTGAGCCTCGTATGGTTGCTGCCAGCCATCCTTGCCGCGGGCGGCGTTCTCCTCCGGGTCGACCACGGCGCCATGGTGGATCCAGAGTTTTTCCAGCGCGGTGGCGAAGACCTCGGGATCGAGACCGAGTTCGGCGCAAAGCGCCGCCGCCGGTCGGGGCTGCTCCTTGAGGGCGGAGAACACTCTCGTGAGTACGCTGGTTTCCGGGTAGTCACGATCGAGGAAGAACTGGTGGGTGTGACGATCGGCCCAGGAGTAGAGCAGGATTGCCCGCGACGGCAATCCATCCCGTCCGGCGCGGCCGATCTCCTGGTAGTAGTTCTCGAGGCTGCCCGGCAGTCCGGTGTGGATCACCGTCCGGATGTCCGCCTTGTCGATACCCATCCCAAAGGCGATCGTGGCGACGATGACCTCGAGTTTGCCGTCGGAGAAACGCCGTTGAACACGATCGCGAATGGCCGCGCTCATTCCGGCGTGGTAGGCGGCCGCCGGGTAGTCCCCGGTGAGTTCGGCCGCGATGGCTTCGGTTTCCTTGCGGGTCGGGGCGTAAACGATGGCCGGCCGACGTGCCGGGTCGGTGAGGACTCGCTGCACAACGGCACTGCGGGTCGACGGTTTGGCCTCCACCGCCTCGACCGCAATATTGGTACGGCGAAAGCCGTGGATGTACTCCTGAGCCTGGGGAATCCCGAGCTGCTCGGCAATGTCGCGCTGAACCATTGGAGTGGCGGTCGCTGTCAGCGCGATGATCGGGGTCGGCCGCAGCAGGGGGAGCCGTTCGCCGATCATCCTGTAGTCGGGCCGAAAATCGTGGCCCCAGTGGGATATGCAGTGGGCCTCATCGACTGCGATCAACACCGGTTTCCTTTTTGCGAGCATTTCAGGGAAACCGGGGACCGCGAGCCGTTCTGGAGCGACAAAGAGGAAGTCGAGCTCGCCGTCGAGATAGGAGCGGCAGACGGCGCGGGACTCCAGACGATCGCGGCCCGAGTGGATTCTCTCCGCCGCGAGCCCGAGCTGTTGCAATGCCTGAACCTGGTCTTCCATGAGCGCGATGAGCGGTGAGAGCACCAGGGTGGTGCCGCCGCGGGCGAGACCCGGTAGCTGATAACACAGTGACTTCCCGGCGCCGGTGGGCATGACCAACAGTGCATCCCGTCCATCGGCGACGGCGCGGCAGACCTCTTCCTGAAGGGGTCGGAAGGCCGCATGACCGAAGACCTCTCGAAGGGGCTCCTCGAGTCGGTCGGCGGGGATGCGATCGCGGCTCATGGTCTTTGTCTCTTCATCTACGTCGGCAAAGCTTATCAAGATCCTAGGATGAGCGATTCTCGGCGGCGATCTGCACCAACCTCTTGCGCTCTGGCCTTTGCGAAAATACTCGACATACCAACGGGTATGCCTCCGTTTTTCGCAAATACAGAGCATCAAGATCTTGGCGCATCTCATCCACCAGAATCGCTCACCTTAGGAAGAAGATCGGCGGGCTGTTCTACACTTCTTCCCACGATCGATCAATTGCCCGGCCGCCCATTGATGAGGAGATTCGCGATGACAAAGACCGAACGTTGGATCCTCGTCCTCTCGGCGGTACTTTTTGCGTGGTTCCTCGGGGCGCACGATCTCTGGGCGCCCGATGAGCCGTTCTTCGGTGAGGGCGCGCGCGAGATGCTCATCGACGGGCAATGGCTGGTGACCCACGTCAACGGGGTGGTCAACAGCCACAAACCCCCTCTCTTCTTCTGGCTGATCGCCATCTTCTCGATCCCCCTGGGGGCGGTCACCGAGTTCACCGCCAGGTTGCCGTCGGTTCTGGCTGCCCTGGGAACACTGGTGCTTGTCATGCGCCTTGGGCGCCGTTGGTTTGGTCCTCGGACCGCCGCCGTAGCCGGACTCCTCCTGACGACTTCGTACATGTTCTGGGACAAGGCGCGGTGGTCGCAGATCGACTCCCTGCTCTGTTTCCTGATCTGGGTCGCCCTTTCGGCCTTCGAGGCCTGGCGCTCAGGTGATGCCGATGGGCGGAGAGCTGGGATGCTCTTCTGGGCCGCCGCCGGTCTGGCGGTGCTGGCCAAGGGCCCGGTGGGTCTGCTGATTCCCCTGGGAATCGTCCTTACGGTACTGGTCCTTGAGCGGGATCTCGGCGCGCTCCGGCGATTCGCGCCCCTCGTCGGTCCGTTGGTCTTTGTGCTCGTCACCGGGGCATGGGGGCTTGCGGCCACCCTGTGGGGCCCCGCCGACTACTCGGTCATCGGCGCTTTGCGCGAGCACTTTGTCGAGCGCGGCATGCACGGGATGCACCATGTGCGGCCGTTCTGGTACTACGGCGAGCGACTCCCGTTGTCGCTGCTTCCGTGGACAGGGCTCCTCCCAGGGGCCCTGGTCCTGGCATGGAGAAACCGGAAGACATCGGCTGGACTCCGATTTGTGTTTGCGGCGGCGGTCTTCGTGGTGGTGTTCTTCTCGATCTCCACCGAGAAGCGTGACCTTTATGTCCTGCCGGCGTTCCCGGCCATCGCGATCATGATGGCTGCTCTCGTGGTGCGGGTTTCCGACTGGCGGGACGAGCTTGGGGACCTGCCCGCGATGCATCGGCGCTGGGTCACCATCGGACAAGGCATCGTTGGTGGACTTTTCTCCCTGGTCGCCTTGGCTGTGCCGTTTGTCCACGACCGGGTCGAGTACCTGCCGAGTTGGATGGTGTATCTGCTCGGAGGTGTGCTTCTGGCCACCGGTGCGACGACCCTGATCTTGGCGCTCCGCGCCCGGCCCCTGTCGTCGGTGGTGGCGACCGCCGTCGGCATGGCGGTTCTCTTCTTGGCGGCCACGGCCGTGGTCTACCCGGCCATGGAGCCAAGGAAGTCCTCGCAGAGCTTTGCCCTCGAGATCAAGGCGATCACAGCCGACTCGCGGGCAGCAGGCAACGAGGTCGTGGCCTGGAGGACGGGG
>Ga0209344_10001522_pt1 | contig 29707 bp, 31 predicted proteins | sample Cruoilmetagenom6_FD_187293 | JGI IMG/M metagenome (GOLD analysis project Ga0209344, IMG submission 187293) | Oil polluted marine microbial communities from Coal Oil Point, Santa Barbara, California, USA - Santa Barbara Oil Seep Sample 6 (SPAdes)... | ecosystem: Environmental > Aquatic > Marine... | reverse complement strand
AGCGCTTGGTCAATCAAAACTGATGTTGGTGTTTGATAAGTCGGCGCCGCGGCACCCGATTTTAACCAGCATATCCCCGATAAAGCAAAGGGCCACGACACGCGCAGCCCTTTGCCATTTTAGTTGCTTTGCAGACCTTTATAAGCCCCATTTCGCCCTGGTGGTTTCAAAGAAACCTTTGGCTTCCTTCACTTTCACCCAGTTATTGACATAGTTGATCCAGACCTGATCAGCCTGGGGCAACAGCATCGCAATTGGCGTCGGTGATCTAGGCCCGGCATTTGTTACCCGTTCAACAGGGAATTTTTGCGCCAGCGTGGATCCTTCTATGTTGGATGTGATGAATACATCAGCGCGCCCGGCCAGCACTTCCTGAAATCCGCGCGCCGGCGCTTCGACTACCTTGATATCCGCATTAGGAAACCATTCGCGCACCAATGCCTCAAATGTTGTGCCAAGCGTGGTGGCCACCTTGACGTTTGATTGGTTGATGGAGTCGTACCCATCAAATTTCGCAGCATTTTCTTTCAGGGTAAACGGATAAATTTCTACCGAAAGATAACTTTCAGAAAAGCCAGCCACCTTCATACGGGGCGGCGAGATCGAGGCAGACCCTGTAATGTGGTATTTACCAGCCACAACGCCGTTGACCAGTGTCTTCCAGTCGGTAGGCACAAATTCCACCTCTACACCAAGGTCATTGGCCAATTCATTCATCACGTCGATGTCAAAGCCCTTGTAACTGTTGCTAGCTGGATCGCGCACACTCATCGGGTTCCAGTCGCCGGTAGTTCCGACTTTCAAAACTCCTCCATCAAGAATTTCATTCAATGCTGATTGCGCCTGCACTGGTGCCGCAAGGCCCATCCCCAATAGGGCTGCAGCTGCAACTTTCAATAATCTGTTCATTTTACTCTCCCGTCGCTGATCTGGTATTGCTTGTCTCATTAAGATTGTTCCTTGATTTAACGCCGATACCGCAGGTAGTCTCAAGAGAAATTTTTCCACGAACAAATTCACCCAGGGGACGACCTATGCAGAAGGCCGCAATCGAACTTGTCAATGTCGACAAGTGGTTTGGTGATTTTCATGTTCTGAAGAATATCAATCTGACCGTCCTGCCCGGTGAACGAGTGGTGATTTGCGGCCCTTCCGGTTCAGGAAAGTCCACGGCTGTGCGCTGCATCAACCGGCTGGAAGAACACCAGAAAGGCACTATCCGCGTGGATGGTCAGGAACTGACCAATGATCCCAGTTCTGTGCTCCATATACGATCGGAGGTTGGCATGGTCTTTCAGCAATTCAACCTATTCCCGCATCTGAGCGTTCTGGAAAATCTTACACTGGGTCCGATGAAAGCACGCGGGTTATCGCGTGAAGACGCCGAACAAAAAGCACATCACTATCTTGAACGTGTGCGCATCCCCGAACAGGCAAATAAGCGCCCTGCGCAGCTGTCCGGTGGTCAGCAGCAGCGCGTGGCCATCGCGCGCAGCCTTTGTATGGAACCCAAGGTGCTTTTGTTTGATGAACCCACATCGGCGCTGGACCCGGAAATGATATCCGAAGTGCTGGACGTCATGGTTGAACTGGCCGAGGAAGGTATGACGATGATTGTCGTGACCCACGAAATGGGTTTCGCGCGCAAAGTAGCAGACAATATGGTTTTTATGGATGAAGGCGAAATTGTGGAACAAGGCCCCCCGGGGCAGTTCTTTGGATCACCCCGCTCTGCCCGGTGCCGGAAATTTCTCAGCCAGATATTACAACATTAGGAATGGCGCCGTGAATAAACTTCTTGGATTATCCTTTTTGTTGCTTATGCTGACTGGCTGCTCATCATCTGCAACATGGGGTTGGTATGTCATCAATCCAATGACCCCAAGCGGCTGGATCAACATCAAATTTCTGATCAACGGTATGGGGGCCACGATCCTGATCTCGCTGATAGCCGCTGCAATTTCCATAGCACTGGGTCTCATGGTTGCTCTGCCGGGCCTGTCATCGCGACGCTGGTTGCGGATATTCAACCGCATCTATGTAGAATTTGTTCGTTCGATCCCGCTGTTACCAATGCTGTTCTGGGTCTTTTATGGTCTGCCGCTGGTATTCAAATCGATGGGGCTTGATATCCCTATTGATCCGTTCTGGGGCTCAATAATCACGCTGGCACTGTCAGACAGCGCCTTTACTGCCGAGATTTATCGCGCTGGTATCCAATCCATTGCCAAGGGCCAAACCGAAGCCGCCCAGACCGTCGGGCTGAATTACATACAAACCATGCGCTACGTGATCCTGCCACAGGCGATCCGGCGCATTCTACCACCATTGGCAAACCAGTTTATCTACATCGTGAAAATGTCGGCTTTTGCCTCGGTGATTGGCATGCAGGAACTGACCCGGCGCGCCAATGAATTGGTGGTCACCGAATACCGCCCGCTGGAAATTTATTCGCTGCTGATCCTTGAATATCTGGTGCTGGTACTGATCATCAGCACCGGGGTACGCTGGCTAGAACGGCGCATGGGATCGGACGAGCGCGACTAACAAAAGGAAAACAGGATGGACTGGCAAAATTTCATGGACGAAACCGTGGAAAACATTGAAACCCTGTCCAGGGAAATTCCAGATACGGTGCGCGGCTTCAATATGATGAGCAAGGCCGCCAAAACCAATGGTGCACTGGACGAAGTAACAAAAGAGTTTATGGCCCTTGGTATCGCCATCGCAACCCGTTGCGACAGCTGTATCGGCTTTCACATCAAGGCCCTTATTCGACTAAAGGTCACCCGTGAACAGCTATGTGAAGGTCTGGCAATGGCCACCTATATGGGTGGCGGGCCTTCCTATGCTTTCAGCGCCAAGGCACTAAAAGTTTATGATCTATTTTCAAAAAGTTGAACAAAAAATGACACAAGAACTGATAAACGACAGCGCAGATTTTGTTAAAAACTGCTGGTATGTAGCCGGGCGCAGTGTTGATTTTGAACGCCGCCTAACAGCGACAAAGCTACTAAACGAAAATATCGTGATTTTTCGTGGTGAGAATGATGAACCTGTCGCTTTGGAAGACGCTTGCCCGCACCGTAAACTGCCGCTTTCACGCGGAAACCTCAACGGCAGCACCGTTGAATGCGGTTATCACGGCCTTACATTTGATTGCACCGGAAAATGCGTTGCGGCTCCCACGCAAGAAACAGCCTTACCCAAGCGTGCAGTAGTGAAATCCTACCCGGTCAAGGACCAGTGGGGTTTTCTTTGGATATGGATGGGTGACACTGACCCGGAACCGGACGAGACCATTATCGACATTCCAAATTATAACAATCCGACATGGGCCAAAACCGATTGCGGGGCGTTGTCCATTGCGTGCAATTATTTGTACGTCACTGACAACTTGCTTGATCCCTCGCATGTGGCGTGGGTCCATGTTACTTCTTTTGCTGGCGCCGGCACGGATAACCAACCACTCGATATACATGATGACGGCGACGCGCTTGTTGTGTCGCGTTGGATTTATGCGCAATCCGCCCCGCCGTATTACGCTGAAATGCTACCTTTTGCAGATAATTGCGATCGGAAACAGCACTATGAATGCCGGGTACCATCCACCGCAATTAACATGTCGGTTTACACGCCTGCGGGTCTAGGTGGGCCTGACAAACCGATACCTGATACTGGTTTCATCAATATCTCTTACAATTTTATCACGCCGGTCGATGAAGGGAATTCCCTGTATTTCTGGTTCCAGCACCGCAACATGCACGCTGATAACACCGAATTATCCGAACGGATGTTTGCAGGTGCAACAATGGCTTTCAACGAGGATAAAGAAGTTCTGGAATTTGTGCAGACCGGCATGAAAGATCGCAAAACCCCTTATCTAAACCTTGGTCTTGATGCCGGTGCAATGCGGTTTCGCAAAAAAGTACAGGTTCGGATCGACGCCGAAAAATAACCTGAACTCAGGTATATGATAACTGTCCGTCAGCGCCCTGCCCACAGCCTTGCGCCGGGTTGTCGAAGACTTCGCGAACATCTGGAAAAGCTTCCAAAACTTTTTTGCCACCCGGCATGCGTTCCGGGTAGAAGCGTCCGTTTTCCCAAAGATTAATTCCATCAATGCACACGGTTGGATCCAGAACATTCAGTGAAATTTCACCAGGTGCATAGGCGCCACAAGTGTGAAAGTGCAACAACCTGGGATTGCCGAATGCCCCACCACTCCAGCGTTTGAAGCAAGCCGACACAGGCTGCGTAAAATTACATCCGGGATGAATGCCTACATGCCATGAATGAACAAAATGGCGATCAATATCGTATTTTTCACCCACATGTTCGTAATGGTTTTTTGCAGTTTCAATATCTTCCGGAAGACCATCAAACCCGGTGATCTGGTTCCCGTCAAAATGAATGGTTAAAACACCTTCCAAGGCACAGGCATATGGGTCGTAATACTGTGACCCGGTTCCCACTAAAAACCCTTTCTGAGCGATCCTGCCGGTAAAATTTTGCGCCGGGACCGGTGTGAATACTGACATCGGAAATCGCGTCACCGTTACATCGGCGACCACTGCGGGATCATCGGTCTGAACACCTGTGAAATCTGTCCCCAACGGGCAGGTCACTTTGATTTCTTTGGCATTGTACAGGCAGGTATTCACGGCATCCTTCAACGCGACAAATGCGCGATAATCTGCACGCCCGAAACTTGACCCAAGCATTTCTGCATCCAATGCGTAGGATACAATCGGCCTGATACGCGCCATAGATTCCCTAAACCTGATCTGATCCCCCATGCGGGCAAGAAACAGCGTACGATCCGCCGCGTTCATCTCGTGAACCATATCAGGATGGGGGTCAGAAACTTCGGGGGAAAAAGGTGCCTCTTTAATAACCGTTTTAATCCCAAGCAGGTCTGCGCCCTGTCTGACGGCCTCGACTATCGCACTATCATAATAGCGATCCTCAGCCCCTTCGTGCAAAACAAATAGTGTCTCGCCGCGCTTCATGCCACCACAGGTTACCAATAGGTTGTGGACACCTGTCAAAAGATCATCATTTCTCACATTGCGATCCACTACTTCGGGTCTTTGATTCTATCGACCGTATTTCCAAATTACGCTAACTGAAATAGATCGAATTGCACCACGTTTTTTGCCTAAGTAAAAATTTCTCTGGAACCTGAGTGGCATCTGTCCTTTATACAGATCTGCTGTACGATCCCTATGGAAACCGATTGGAAATCAAGATGACCGCCTGGATTGAAATGATTGACGACGAAAAAGCTGACGCTCGCCTGAAGGGTCTGCTGGATAAAGCCAGGACCCCTCATGGAACCGTTGATACAGTGATGCGGGTTCATTCACTGCGCCCGGAAACCATGAATGGCCATGTCACACTGTATCGTTCAGTCCTTCATAGTGATGACAATTCGTTGCCGTTCCTGTTTCTTGAAATTGTCGCCAGCTACACCTCGATTCTGAACGACTGCACCTATTCCCTGACCCATCATTTCATGAACGTGCGCAAACTGCTGGATGATGAACCCCGGTCCGACCAAATTTTTCTGGCCCTTAAGGGGCAGCGACCAGAGGACGAATTTGAAGGCAAGGAACTGGCCCTGCTTCGTTACGCCGCCAAACTGACAACAGATGTCGGCAAAATGGTGAAATCCGATTTTGAAGCGCTTAAAATCGCTGGTGCGACTGATGGTGAGATACTTGAGGTTAATCAAGTCTGCGCCTATTTCAACTACTCCAACCGGCTGTTAAATGGTCTGGGCGCTACAACCGAAGGTGACACAATCGGTTATTACAAGGGCGAAAGCTAGGCTCAGGCGTTTCTGATCGCATCAATAACCCGCAGAGTTTCCAGCCCTTCTGCACCGCTAACCAGTGGTTTTTCTTGTCCTGTAATCACGTCGCAGAAATGACCAATCTGCAGCGCCAACGGATCATCCGCTCCGCAATCAAACTCATCGTGCAAAATCGGCTCATGCCAGCCAGCTTTTGCCCCATAGTACCAAACTTTCAGGTCTGGTAATGAAAGTGATCCTTTTGTGCCTCCGATCATGTAACAGGTCTGATCGGTTTGCGGATAAGCGTGGTTTTCAGCCGCGGTCAGTTCCCAACTCCATGGGGAAACAATCGTATCAGACACTGTTATCGTACCAAGGGCACCACTGGCGAATTTCAACAATATTGCGGCCGTATCCTCTACCACATACCCCCTTGCTTCGGCCGATTTCATCGCCTGTACCTCAATAATTTCACCGCACAAATACCGCATCAGATCAACATCATGGATAAGGTTGGTCAGGATCGGACCGGCGCCTTTTTGTCGTCGCCAATCAACATTGAAATAGTCATCCGGCTTATAAAGCCAGCACATCGCATTAAGTGATATTAACTTTCCCAGCCTGCCACGATCGATCAAACCTTTTGCTTTGCGAATGATTGGATTGTAGCGCCGGTGATGTCCGACCAACAGTGCCACACCCGCTGCCTTCGCCGCATCAACCAGGCCCTGCGCCCCAGCTATATCATCAGCGATAGGTTTTTCGATCAGCACCGGTATTCCAGCGGAAACGCCCACCATAGCATTTTCAATATGGCACGGTGTCGGTGTGGCAACGATGATCCCGTCAGGCGCATCCTGCTTTATCATTTGAGAAAGGTCCGCAAACCATTTTGCGCCAAATTCAGCGGCTAGTGATCTGGTTTCCCTGGCCGGGTCAACGATCGAATGCAGTGCCGCAAGCAGCGAAACATAGTGAACATGGCGCCGCCCGATCAGGCCTGCTCCGACTACAGCGATGCGAGGCTTCATTCTTCTGGCTCCCACGGCTCGATCAATTCTGGTCCGCTGGCTTTGTTGGAATTTACGGCGCGGCCAACCCGGTGATATCGCAACCGGCCATCTGGCAGCGCCTGCATCAACCTGGCGGCACCCTTACCACTTTCGCCCATCCACAACGCCCAGTTTTCGCGTTCTACAATCACCGGCATCCGGTGATGTATCGCTGACAACTGCACATTCGCCCGTGTGGTCACGACGGCACATGTGTGCATCTGATCTTCACCGCCGCCCCAATCCTGCCAGATACCGGCAAGCGCGATCTGCGACCCGTCTGCCTGATAAATATACCATGGCAGGCGCACGCCATCATTTGCTTTGGTCCATTCGTAAAACCCGCTAGCCGGGATGAGACAACGACGTTCGCGAAAGGCAGCGCGAAAAGCGGGCTTTTCCGCAATCGTTTCCGCCCGCGCGTTGATCAATAGCGGACCATCGGTGGGTGTTTTGTACCACTCAGGTAAAAGACCCCAGCGCATTGAAACAAATTGCCGCCCCGTTTCGCCCCCTATGACCACATGAACCTGATTGGTCGGACAAACGTTGAAATTCGGAACATGGGGTAAGTTATTGTCAGGTGTTGCTGCAAACAATTGCGCCATTGCATCTGTTGGCAAAGTAACTGCAATTCTTCCACACATCGTCTAATCCTGAACGCTAAAATAAAAACTCTCTGTCATCGCAGCAAACCGGAATAATATAACGAGCCCCAACCTCCAAGTTCACCTTCCACCGTTCGCCACAGTGCGGCGAACCGAAACGGATCAATCCCTGCATTTTGCGCAATTTCTGCAAGCGAGCGACGCCCGTTCACCCCTGCGATCAGTGGTGCGGTGTCGCGGCGTAAAGTCAGGGCAACTTTTTCACCAGCAATGGTCAGACGTGGCTTTGCCCCCTTGGCGATTCCCTGCGCAAGCTGGCCAGCGGAAATGCCTGTCAAATGTGGAACGGCTGTCATCTTACGCCCGTTTGCCGGGGCTTTTCCCGATCCCGCAACTGCTGCGTAACACACATGAACTTTCATCGTACCGCGCAGTTTTTCGGCAACCACCATAGCGCTGCGCGCATCCATATCATCGGGGACCGCACAAAGGCGCGACAGGTCATAAAGGGCGGGATGCACAAATGACACTAGTTCCAACCCGGCCCGTTCCAATGCCCCGATCAGATCATCCACGCCATAGGCGCGATCCTGCGAATGCAGCAACAGATCATAAAATCCGGCATCATTGTCATTGTGATCCACCAACAGGCGGTTTCTGCAAAACGGGTGATCATCTGGTAACTTGTCAAATACCTTGCGCGCCGCTGCCAGCTTTTCTTTCGGCGCTAACGCCCCAAACACCGCGTTGAATCCTTCCTGCAAAGGATAGACCCCGGATCGCCCATAAGGTGCGTAAACCATCATCCCTAACCCGCCACCTTCGGCCAGTGCCTGGCGTAGTGCTAGGAACCCGGCATCAGGTTCTGGCAGATGGTGCAAAACGCCGCAACAATCGATGTAGTCAAACCGTCCAAGATCCGGTGCATCTAGCAAGCTGCCGGTTTTGAACTTAATACCACTCAGGGCGCGAACTTCTGCACGTGCTTCAGCAATTTCACGCGCTGCTTTGGACAGGTCAAGGTAGGTAATTTCGTATGGCTTACCTGCCGATGACAGCGTTTGCGCCAATTGGATCAGCGCGTCCCCGGTTCCGCCACCAGCCACAAGTGCGCGCAGGGGTTTTGACCAGTCGCGCTGGCCACCAAACAGAAAATGATCAATCTCTGTTGGGAACGAAGGTGATCCGTGCAGTAACCGATTCTTTTCATCCGCAGGGTCACGTGCCGGATAAGGATAGGTGTCATACTGTTCGGTTATCAGGCTCAATAAATCTGCCCCTTGTGATGCTAGCATCCAAAAACCAACGCCCGATCTGACCGATCGGGCGTTGCATTAGTCACCAAAGTTCCCCGGTTTGTCATCCACAAGACCGACAGGACGGGGCTTTGAGGGATCAGTTGCCGACGGTTTTGATCCGTCCTTCAACAGTCGCATTCACACCACCCGATTTGATGATGTAATCGATCACGTCATTGGCGTTCAGGTTGCCATCACCGGCCCCGATCAGCACCCGACCACCGCCAAGTGCGCCGTAACCATCACCGCCGCCAAGATTGTAGTTGCTGGTCGTCAGTTTATAAAGCGCGTTTAGATCGAGTTCTGCCCCGCCGACCATGATCGAAACGATGCGCGATCCTGCTGGTGCACTTGGGTCATACACAACGGCCGCCCCTGACATCTGTGGGAAACGTCCAGCGCCTTTTTCAACCTGGCTAAAGCCATTTTCCATGGCGCTCAGAACCTGCTGGCCGGTAATTTCAGTCATCACGGTGGAATTACCAAACGGCAGTTCAGTCATAATGTCTTTGCGTGTCAGCATGGTGCCCGCGTCGTAGGTGCGATCGCCGCGAATACCACCGCCGCCATAAATCGCAATATCCGCACCTGTCGCCTGGCGCAGGGCGTCCGTAATCATGTTACCCATAGCGCTTTCTTCGCCACGAATTACATTTCGTCTTGAATCAAGCATCCCCACAGTCGCGCCGATTTCCACATTCAGGCTTTCATCAAGCTGTGCCTGAAACGCATCAACCATTGCTTGCGATTCCGGGTCAGGTGTCACATCCAGTGTGTCGATAAAGCGAAACATTGGTGTCCAGCGCACTTTGCGTTTGCCGTCCTTTTCAGAAATCGAAATGTTGATATCCACCGGCGACAGATACCGCCCGTCGATTGACGTTTCCACATATGCGGTGCGTCCGTCATAGGACGTGGCGTAGGAATGATCGTCACCTGACATGATCACGTCAAACGCGCCACTTGAGATTAATTCCCGGTCATTGGACATATCTGTCTGAACCACGGCGATGATGAATTCTGCACCTTCGTCCTTGGCCGCAGATGCAGCGGCAATCGCCGAATCTACTGTATCCTGAAATTTCAGATCACCCGAACTTGAAACCGTTGGCGTTGTATCCTGTGCCACCGGAACCAGCGCCACTTTCAGGCTGCCAAATTCCTTGAACATCACACCACCAAGCCCATCAACGGCAGATCCGTCGCCATTGGTGATATTGATCGCAGCCCACGGATAGTTTGAAGCAGCCATTTTTTCGAGGAAATTATCAACCCCGAAATCAAATTCATGGTTGCCTGGAACGGCAATATCAAAGGGTACAAGATTGGTCAGATCGATGGTGTTCTGGCCTTTGTCAAAGCCTGACAACACCGAGGGTGACAGCATATCGCCATCAAACACATAAAGCGTGTTTGGGTTGGCCGCCCGTTCAGCACGCGCAACTGCGTTTAGCCGGGCGAACCCGCCACGTCCCTTTTTGTCTGAAAAATTATAGACATCGCCGATGCCAAAAATGGTCAGCTTGATATCTTCTGCAATCGCGGGTGCAACTGAGACACTGGTTCCCAGCAGCATTGCCGCTATTTGTTTTGTTAGGCGGTTCATTGGTAGTACCCCTCTGGCTGTTCAAACCACATGTTTGCCGCTATTGGCACCAGAGTCAAAGCCTCTCACGATAGAGACACAACAAAAGTCAATTAAAGAGCCGCCCCACACCATTGACCTTGTACCGGACAGAAGGCATGACCCTGCCCATGTTGATCTACAAAATCTTACGAGCGCCTGAATGGGCAATAATTCGTGATCAGGGTGTTACTTTTGGTGCGCCGATTGATGTGGCTGACGGGTACATTCATTTCTCGACGGGAAATCAGGTTTCAGAAACCTGTGCCAAGCATTTCGCCGGTGAAACCGGGCTTGAGATTCTGATGCTCGATTCTGATGATCTGGGGGATAAGCTGGTCTGGGAAAAATCCCGTGGTGGTGCTAAGTTTCCCCATTTGTACAGTGCACTTTGGCTGAAAGATGTGATCTGGCACAAGGAATTACCCATAGGCCCGGATGGTCATGTTTTCCCGGAAGGCGTAGTGTGAACGTTATCGAAAAGCTCGGACTTGCAGCGCTTCGATGTGTTGAACCAGAACTGGCACACGGTCTGGCGCTGAAATCTTTGAAAACACCGTTCGCGCCTTTGCCCGGCGATGTATCAACACCCCGGCTGACAACGACGATTGCGGGTATTTCCTTGCCCAATCCAGTTGGCCTTGCCGCTGGATTTGACAAAAATGCAATCGCTATTGGCCAATTATCGCGCGCTGGCTTTGGGTTTATCGAAGTAGGCGCAGCCACCCCACGCCCCCAACCGGGAAACCCAAAACCCCGGCTGTTCCGGTTGACACAAGATCGCGCAGCAATCAATCGCTTTGGTTTTAACAATGAAGGCATGGATTCAATCGCAGCCCGCCTTGCCAAGAGACCGATTGGTATTCCGGTTGGCCTGAACCTTGGCGCCAACAAAGACAGCGCTGACCGCGCCTCCGATTTTGCACGTGTGTTGGCCTGCTGTGGCCCGCATATTGATTTTGCCACGGTGAATGTGTCTTCCCCAAACACTGAAAAACTGCGTGACCTTCAAGGGCGCGCGGCCCTGACAGCATTACTGGCGGGCGTAATGGAAACACGCAACGCCCTGCCTCGTCCAATCCCAATATTCCTGAAAATTGCCCCTGATCTTAGCAACCCGGAACTCGCTGAACTGGCAATGGTGGCGCTGGATGCCAGGATTGATGCAATCATCGCAACCAACACAACCCTGTCGCGCGACGGTGTGCAAAGCCCAAAGCGGGACGAAAAAGGTGGCCTATCCGGCGCACCGCTATTTGACAAATCAACCCGCGTGCTTGCCCGGCTTTCACAGCTGACAGATGGTCAGATACCATTGATCGGGGTTGGCGGGATCAGCACCCCCCAACAGGCATACGCAAAAATCCTTGCAGGGGCATCGGCGGTGCAGCTTTATACCGCGATGATCTATTCCGGGTTGTCCCTGGCCAAAAAAATCGCAATAGACTTGGATCGCATGCTAATCCGGGATGGGTTTGGAAACGTGGCCGCCGCCGTTGGTACCAACCGGGAAAATTGGCTGTGAACGTCACGATATGGCATAACCCGCGATGTTCTAAATCGCGTCAGACCCTGGCTTTGTTGCAGGATACCGGGGTCAGTCCGGATATTCGCATTTACTTGAACAATCCGCCAAACCTACAGGAAATTGAAACCACACTGATTATGCTGAACATACCCGTGATCAAAATGATGCGAACTGGTGAGGCAATCTTCAAAGATTTGGGGCTGACAAATACCACCAGCAAGGCTGACCTGATTAATGCTATGGTCAAACACCCGATTCTGATCGAACGCCCGATTGTGTTTGCCAACCACAAGGCCGTGATCGGCCGCCCCCCTACGCTCGCCTTATCAATCCTGAAGGATTTGGCAGACTAAGCCCAGCTCACCCAATCACACGCAACCGATAGGCTTTGCTTACTGCTTTTTCCACCTCTTCATAAAGGGGGTTTTCATAAAGGGCGTTTACAATCGGCTCTTGCAAACCCGGTGCCACAAGTTTCGGATAGCGCCATTTGCCAGAGAGTAAGCGTTTGCAGTTTACCAAACACATTCCTGTTTCGAGTTGCCGTTGAATAAACCGACCCTTATTGCGCTGCCACCTGTGGTGTGTCCGCCGATGCTTCTAATGCCGGATAAAACCATCCAAGTGTTATCGCGCGTGTTGTGTTGAAAATCATCAATGACAACCACAACCCGTGGTTTTCGTAAGGCCCGATCAACACCAACACTGCTAGAATATACACAAGAACGGAAAGTATCATTGCGTTACGCATGTCCCGCGTTCGCGTAGCTCCGATAAAAATCCCGTCCAGCATCCAGGACGCAATTCCAACTACAGGCGCGATCGCAACCCAGAAAAGATATGCCCGTGCCTCAGCACGCACCTCCTGCGAAGTAGCCATCAAATCGATCATCCACGGGCCGGCCAGAAAGAAAAATACGGCTATGGGTATGGCCATCCAGAACCCCCATTTGGACGTGATAATAACTGCACGGCGCAGTTCGCCCCGATTTCGCGCACCAAGGGCGGCGCCCACCAATGCCTCGGCAGAAAAAGCAAACCCATCCAACGCATAGGCGGTTATTTCCAGGAACTGCAGGTTCACTTGGTTGGCAGCAAGCGTTACGTCGCCAAATCCGGCACCCAGGAACATGAAAGACAGGAAACTGACCTGCATCACAACCGACCGGATCAAGATATCCCGGTTTACGGCCATCATCCGTTTAATCTTTATCCTGTTAAATATCCGTTCCCAGTCCTTCCACTGATCACCACCAAAAGCTGACCGGCACAGCCAAAGCCCCAGTCCAAGCCCGGTCCACTCAGCTATTAATGTTGCAATTGCAACACCTTCCACACCCCAGCCCAACCCCAATACAAACCACAGATCCAACAAAATATTCAGGCTGTTCATCCATAATTGTAAAATCAGAACACCGCGTGTGCGTTCAGTGGCGATCAGCCATCCAGTTACGGCATAAAGCGCAATGGTCGACGGTGCCCCCCAGATCCGAATGCGCATATAGTCCCGTGCCAGCGTTTCAACTTCTTGCGATGCCGGGGCCATCGCGAATGCGCCCCAGAACAATACCCGCTGCATGACCACGAAAACCACACCTGCGGCCAACCCAATCATCAGGGCCCGCATCAGCAGGGCACCGGATTCGCCTTCATCCCCGGCTCCACGCGCCTGTGCAACCAACCCGGTTGTTCCCATGCGCAGGAATCCAAAGATCCAGTAGATCGCGCTTAAAACAATCGCGCCGATGCCAACTGCACCTATGGGCGCGGCCAGGCCCATTTGCCCGACAACACCGGTGTCAACGGCACCCAGGATAGGCACCGTGGCGTTGGACAAAACAATCGGAACCGCGATTTTCAGAACGCGGGATTGGGTTAGTTGCGCAGGGGCAATCTTACTCATCCCGTTGTGGCATCAAAAAATGACCCGTCGCCTGTGCAAACAAGCGCAACCGGTTGTCTTGCCATGCTTCAACATGAACCGAAGCGTATCGGCGCCCGGATCGGTTAACGCGCGCGCGCGCATAAGCATCGCGCGGCAACCCGGATCGCAAATAATCTACTGTAAGATCGATAGTTTTTGGCAGTCGGGGCAGATGCGCACGGTCAATCGTTGCCGCGTCGATGCGGCCGGTTTCAATATCTTCCCACAAAATTGACCAGCTAAGCTCTATGATCGCGGATACTTCCAGAAAGGCCGCCGTAGCGCCGCCGTGGATCGCTGGAAGCCTTGGGTTTCCGATCAACCTGTCAGCATATGGCATTGTTGCGGTCAATTCATCACCACGCCGATCAAACTGGATACCGAGAAACTGAATATAGGGCACGCCTTCTACAAGTGCACGAAGTGCTGCATCCCGACGTTGTTTAACCTTTTGCACCGGTTCGGGTTGACGCCTGCTCATTTTACCGGATCCGCGGTGAAGGCGCTGGTTGCAGCAGCAACCGGGCGATCGATATCATCATCCACAGCTGTTGCCCGCACAAATGCAACTGAACGTGTCACATGATAACACTCAGCACGAGCAACGATTGTCTGCCCAGGCGTCGCCGGGCGCATATAATCAATCCGCATATCGATTGTCGCGGTTCCACCTACCCCTGATGGGTGGCTCATAACCGCGGCACCGCTACAGGTATCCATCAGCGCAGAAACTGCGCCGCCATGAATAACCCCGGTTTCAGGATCGCCGACCAGGCGTTCATCGTAAGGCATCCTGATAACAGCTTCTCCGCCCCCGATTTCAATCAACTCCATCCCAAGCGCGGCCGAATGTGGCACCCCCTGAATGAATTGTTTGGTAGTTCGCGTTTTCCAGTCTTTCATTCGCAATCCCCGGTTCAAATATAGTTGATTCTGTTATTGGCGCTTGCCAAACGGGCTACAAGTGCTATTTCTGCATTTGAGAATAATTCGCAAGAGCAGGTAATATGCATTCAGCTTCCTCAGTTCGCGCCCCGCTTTCAGCGCCGTTTGAAGCCACAGACACACTTGGCCCATTTCGGATCAAGCGTCTGGCCGTGGTCATTATCATGCTTGTGCTTGCTGCGATGCCTGGCCACCTTGGGGCGCTGACACGACAGTTGATGACCGACGCTTATACACAAGTATCCGTGTTTGTGGCGCTGACCCTGATGCTGTTTTACGGGGCTGAGTGGCTTTTTAAATTCGATATTGGTCACGCGCTGAAAAACTCCAGGGGATTTCAGGTTCCGCTGGCTGCCCTTCTGGGTGCAACACCCGGATGCGGTGGCGCCGTTGTTGTGATCGCCGCGTATTCGTCGGGCAATGTTGGCTTTGGGGCCGTGGTTGCGGCCCTGACAGCGACAATGGGCGATGCTGCCTTCTTGTTGATCGCCACCCGCCCGGATGCAGCAATGGTGATTTTGCCGCTGTCTTTTTGTGTGGGTATCGTTTCGGGCTGGATTGTGGACCGGTTTAACAAGATCGACATGACGCCTGATGCCTCAAAACAGTGCATAATTGCCCCGGTTATTGGCAAAACCCGCTGGCGCGACTACGCATATATGGTCATCGCACTGCCAGGTCTGTTCGTCGGCGGTGCACAGCTTGGTCAGATTATCCTGACCGATGTCGCCGGGATTCCGGTGATCTGGATCGGGATGGCAGGAACCATACTGGGCCTCTTTATCTGGTCCACATCCAAACTTCAGGCCATGACCAACGCGGCAGACAGCCCACCCACAAGGCTGGCCGAAGAAACCTCGTTTATATCTGTCTGGGTCATCGGTGCATATTTGATGTATGATTATCTGGCTGCCTATGCCGGGTTTGATCTAGAAGCATTGTTTCAGTCCATCGCTCCGTTGCTGCCAATTATCGCAATCATGATTGGCTTTATTCCCGGGTGTGGCCCGCAAGTTCTGGTAACTACCCTTTATATCAACGGGATCATTCCGTTCGCGGCTGTCATCGGCAACGCGATCTCAAACGATGGCGATGCTTTGTTCCCCGCAATTGCACTTAATCCGCGTGCCGCGGTGCTTGCCACTGCCTATTCTTCGATCCCCGCAGTAATTGTGGCTTACGGGTTTTATTTCCTGGCCCCCGGATTTATGAACTAACCGAATTCTTACAGCTCCTTCCCATCAGCGCATTCTGGCGATGGTGAAACCAGCCCATTCGGATCGTTTCGCACAGTATATCCGGCCCCTAAGAACCGTTTTTGGAGAATTCAGACAAATGCCCTAACCTGTGGGTTACAAACGACTCTTGGGGCTGAGAATGAAGAGTAACAGAATATACTTATTGGGAATTGCGGCGGTAGTATTTTTGAGTACCGGATGGGGCCTGACCCGGATCGCCCCATCGGTTGAAATCGCCTGGGTATTATCCCTGTTGTTATTAACCGTTTTCCTGTTTTCATTCGAAATTTTCCCGATAGATGTCGCCGCGCTGACAATCATGGTCATGCTTGGTCTGTCTTCAATTCTGGCACCCGTGATGGGGTTGAATCAGGGGTTGGTAGACATCAACGGGTTGTTTGACGGGTTTTCATCGAACGCCGTGATATCAATAATTGCCGTGATGATTATCGGCGCGGGGTTGGACAAAACCGGTATAATGAACATCGCCGCCCGCCGGATGCTGAAGATTGGCGGCACTACCGAAAAAAGAATTATTCCACTGATTTCCGGTACCGTAGGCGTAATTTCAGGATTCATGCAGAATGTCGGGGCAGCCGCGCTGTTCCTTCCGGTCGTGCAGAGAATTTCCACGCGTTCGCGAATATCGATGTCGCGCTTGCTGATGCCAATGGGTTTTTGCGCCATACTTGGCGGTACTCTGACGATGGTTGGATCAAGCCCGCTGATCTTGCTGAACGATTTGATAGTGAATGCCAATTCGGCACTACCAGACAGTCAGCAAATTGATACCTTCGGTTTGTTTTCTGTCACACCAATCGGCTTGGCTCTGATCCTGTCCGGTATCCTGTATTTCGTCATTCTTGGCCCATTAGTTTTGCCCAAAGGCAAGGCGGTCGTGGAACAAGGGCAGTCCACCAAGGAATATTTCAGCAAAGCATATGGCACCGACTATGTGATAGCCGAAGTTTACATCCCATCGACGACAAAACTGATCGGGCAGTCGCTGGATAGTTTTGAGACAGAGCATTCAGTACGCACCATTGCCGTCAGTTCCGCACACAAGTTACGTATGGGGGCGGGTGGATTGCCACTGGATCTGGAAATCCGGGCAGGTGATATTCTGGCGCTTATCGGTGACAAAAAATGCGTTGAAGCTTTTTGCTATCATTTCGGTCTGGATCTGAAATCAAATCTCGACACGTTTTCCGAGGTACTTTCACCCACATCAGCCGGATTGGCCGAGGTTGTAATATCGCCCACCTCGCCACTGGTCGGGGAAAGTGCGCGCACCTATGGCCTGCGTTCCGGCCACGGTGTTTCCACCCTTGCAATTATACGCAGTGGAAAAATTTTCCGCGAAGGCCAGGACGTGCGATCAGTAGATTTTGCTGCGGGCGACACGGTTATTATTTTTGCCGATTGGGAAAGCCTTGGGCGGTTCCATACCAATAACAAAATCGTGGTAACCAGCAGCTACCCGCAGGAAGAGGTGCGCGCTAACAAAGTTATCCATGCACTTGTGTTCTTTGCCATCGCAATGGGGTTGGTACTATTGACCGACCTTCGATTGTCGGTTGCTTTGCTGGTAGGTGCTCTGGGTATAATTATCAGTGGCGTTCTGGACCCCGATGAAGCCTACGCAGCGGTCAGCTGGAAAACGGTTTTTCTATTGGCAAGCCTTATCCCCTTGGGGCGCGCGGTTGAAAGTAGTGGAACGGCATCCTGGATTGCGGATCAGATTTTAACTTCCTTGGGAGAGGTCGCCATCTGGCAATTGCAACTGGTCATCGCCATACTGGCAACCTTGTTTACGCTGGTCATGTCAAATGTTGGCGCAACAGTGCTTTTGGTTCCTCTTGCCATATCGATTGCGATCCGCGCCGGTGCTGATCCTGGAATATTTGCACTGACGGTAGTGCTGGCAACCTCAAACTCATTTTTGCTGCCAACCCATCAGGTCAACGCGCTGATCATGGGACCCGGTCAATATAAAGTGGCAGATTTTTTCCGCGCGGGTGGCATTATGACCTTTATTTTTCTGGCTGTACTCATGGTAATGCTACAGTTGTTCTATTAAAGTGCGTATAGCATCCTGCAAATAGGGAGACTGATCACATGACAGCGCCCCGCCTTTCTTTTAAGGAAATGTGCGCACGCTTTGATGTGACCCCGCGCACGTTGCGCTACTATGAATACATAGAATTGTTAGCCCCGGAAAAAGAGGGTCGTAGCCGATATTATACCAACCGCGAACTTGCCCGGATGAAACTGATCCTGCGCGGGCGGCGTTTTGGGTTTTCGCTAGAAGAGATCCGCCAATGGCTGGATATGTATGAGGGGGATGACAACAAAGTACAAATGAATGTCTGGGTGGAAAATGCAGATCGTCAGCTGTTGGCACTAAAAGAACAACGCGATCAATTGGAAGATACCATCAAGGATTTGCAAAAACTACGAGATGGCACGATAAAATCGATCAGTTGAGTTCCGATTTATTCTCTTTTCAGCCCAAACCTGAAAAACGGAAATAATTTTCACTAAATAATATTACGAATACCCACTCGTGATCTTTCCGATGATTTCCCTGCAAACAGAATGACGCAACGTTACAATTCCGCTCACGTCAACTTCACTTGTAGAAAAGGAACATCCACCGCACCTGAAGCCCCGGATCAGCACCCCAGGAGGGCAACGAAGTGACAGATGAACATATGACCATCCGAGCTATGTGCGACACATTTAAAGTGACACCACGAACATTACGTTTTTATGAAGCAAAGGAATTGTTGTTTCCGGTACGCGAAGGTCAGAAGCGCCTGTTTACCAAACGCGACCGGGCACGCCTGAAACTAATTCTGCGCGGTAAACGTTTTGGCTTCAGACTGGAAGACATTCGCCGGCTGCTGGATTTATACGATACCAACGACCGGCAACAGACGCAGCTGTTTCGCACCTACGAACTTGGCCAGCAACGTTTGCAGCTAATGATGGCAGAGCGCGGGGAACTGGATGAAGCGATCAAGGATCTTGGCGACCAATTGATCTGGGCAGAAGAAATGCTGAATTCCGGTTCCAAAAGGACCGCAGCCCAATAGCGATATCACCTGAGGGAGAAACCCATGCCTACGTACACCGCACCCACCAAGGACATGCAGTTCGTACTACACCAGCTACTGAACGTAACGCAGGCAGATATTCCGGGATATGATGAACTGGAAAGTGATTTTACATCTGCGGTTCTGGAAGAAGCAGGAAAGCTCGCCTCGGAAGAGCTGGCCCCGCTGAACACTGTTGGCGATCGTGAAGGCTGCACACTGGAAAATGGCGTAGTGCGCACACCAGCGGGCTTCAAACAGGCTTATGACCAGTTGAAAGCAGGTGGTTGGATGGGGCTTGATTGCGACCCGGAATATGGTGGTCAGGGCATGCCATTTATTCTTGGCACCGCAGTAGGAGAAATGTTTGTTTCAGCCAATATGGCATTCAATATGTATCAGGGGCTGACCCATGGGGCATATTCCGCGATCTTCGCCCACGGATCAACGGAACAGAAATCGACATACCTGCCAAATATGGTGGCAGGCATCTGGACCGGCACGATGAACCTGACCGAACCCCATTGCGGTACTGATCTGGGACTGATGCGGACCAAAGCAGAGCCATTGGTCGACGGAACATTCAAAGTTACTGGCCAGAAGATTTTTATATCAGCAGGTGATCACGATCTGTCCGAAAACGTGATCCATCTGGTACTGGCAAAGATCCCCGGCGGCCCTGAAGGCATCAAAGGCGTGTCATTGTTCATCGTTCCCAAGTTTCTGGTCAACGATGATGGCAGCCTTGGCGCGCGCAACGGTGTTTCAGTAGGTGCGCTGGAAAAAAAGATGGGTATCCACGGCAATTCGACCTGTGTGATGAATTATGACGGGGCAATCGGCTATTTGATTGGGGAAGAACATAAAGGCCTGCGTGCCATGTTCACCATGATGAACGAAGCCCGCCTGGGTGTTGGTATGCAAGGCTATGCGCAGGCATCCGCAGCCTACCAGAACGCAGTGACCTATGCTAATGACCGCCTGCAGGGGCGTGACGTAACCGGGGTTAAGAACCCCGATGGTCCGGCCGACCCGTTGATCGTGCACCCAGATATTCGCCGCAGCCTGATGGATCAGAAATCTTTTGTCGAAGGTGCGCGCGCATTTACCTATTGGGGCGCGATGCTGATAGATCAGGCGAACCGTTCCGGGGATAAAGAAGCCGAAGGGTTAGTTTCTCTGCTGACGCCGGTGATCAAGGGTTTCCAAACCGACAAAGGCTTTGAAATGGCGGTGCAGGCGCAGCAAATATTCGGCGGCCATGGCTATATTGAAGAACACGGTATGTCCCAGTTTGTACGTGATGCCCGTATTACCCAGATTTATGAAGGTGCCAACGGCGTTCAGTCACTTGACCTGGTTGGTCGCAAACTGGCCATTGATGGCGGCAAACACGTAATGGCATTCTTTGACATGATAAAATCATTCATCAAAGAAAATGAAAGTAACGATGCGCTGAAATCCGGCTTTCTTGACCCATTGAAATCAGGTTCCAAGGATCTTCAGGCCGCGGCAATGTATTTCATGCAAAGCGGCGTCAAAAACCCCAATAACGCCTTGGCCGGTTCTTACGATTTTATGCACCTGTTTGGACATGTATGCCTTGGCTTGATGTGGGCGCGAATGGCCAAATCAGCCATGGGGGCGCTGGACGGGAAAACCGGGGATCGGGATTTCTACATTACCAAGATTGCCACAGGTCGTTATTATATGGCCCGCCAGCTTCCCGCCACGTCGATGTACCTTGCGCGCATCACCAGTGGGGCCGATACAGTGATGGAACTGGACGCAAACGCATTTTGAGGGAAGGCCCATTCAAGGGTGAGCCCTGATGAGTGGGAAAGCGCCGGGTAAGAACTATCTAAGAGGATCATATGCCTAAACGCTTTCGCCTGACACGGCGCTTTCCGGTTTCCATGACCGAAGACGGCTATCGTAAATTGAAACGGTTTTCGGCTGAGGCTGGACTGGACGAAGGCGAAGCCCTGTCGTTTCTGTTTGAAAACTTCAGCAGTGTTATCGACGAAGAAAACCTGTCACACAGGTTACGCCTGTTCAATTCTGAACTGGACACCCGAAAACGGTAACTTGCAAATGCAAACTTGTGGCTATAATCGCAGGACGTACCCTGGATAATGGGTCTGATATGGCTGCATTCTTCGTCTGGGCTAAATTATTCGCAAAACGACGCAGTGGAAATCTGGCGAACTTGTGGGAAGTTATTATCTACAGCTCAAGAAGATAGATTTTGATTAACTGATCGACAGGGAAATTAAGGTGGACAGGTTGGAATTTGAGTATTTGGACAAAGAAAAAATGCAGGATGCACCCCGGAATACCGATTTGAACCGGACAAACCGGGGCGACTTTTCCTTTGACGGCCATCGGCTCTCCAGCCTTTACCGCACAATAATATTGTCCGCTACTTGGTTAAATTTTAGTTACTCATACTCTTTTTCTTTGAAATAATACTCCACGGGGGTGCGGGGGTGTGAAACCCCCGCCGTCGCTGGATGAAAGGACTAATATGACCATATCACTGCATTGTTTTGGCGAAAGCGGGAATTCCTATAAAGCAGCACTGACACTGGAATTATCGGGGCTGGAATGGGAACCGGTTTATGTGGATTTTTTCAACGGTGCTGCGCGCAGTCCTGAATTTCGAGACCTAAACCCAATGGGTGAAGTTCCGGTAATGGTTGATGGCGATATTACCCTGTCCCAGTCAGGTGTTATTCAGGATTATATTTCGTCAAAATCCGGTAAGTTGGGGGGTCGTAGCGCAGCTGAGCGTCGTGAAATTCTGCGCTGGATGTTCTGGGACAATCACAAAATGTCATCCCCTGTCGGCATGACACGGTTCCTGGTTAACTTCCTGCCGGAAGACAAGCGCCCTACCGAAGTAATCGCATTCCACAAGGAACGTTTGAAAGCAGCGTACAAGGTGCTTGATAATGCTCTTGCCAATCACAACTGGCTGGTTGGTGACACTCTTACAATCGCGGATATCGCCTGTTGCGGCTATCTGTTTTACCCAGAGCCGTTCGGATTTGAACGTGCCGACTGGCCCAACATCGATAGCTGGCTGACGCGGATTTCTGAAACTCCCGGCTGGAAACACCCCTATGACCTAATGCCCGGCTCGCCAAAAGATCGCGCCTGAAGGAGATAGATATGACCCACGCCTATATTTTTGACGCTGTACGTTCCCCTAGGGGCAAAGGCCGCAAAGATGGTTCCCTGCATGAGGTAACATCAGTGCGCCTGTCAGCACAGATCCTGAATGCGATCAAGAACCGCAACGGGCTAAGTGGTCACGCGGTTGAGGATGTGATCTGGGGGAATGTTACACAAGTCGGCGAACAAGGTGGCTGTCTTGCGCGTTCTGCCGTGTTGGCATCAGATCTGGATGAAAGCATCCCCGGCCTCGCGATCAATCGATTCTGTGCTTCCGGGATGGAGGCCGTAAATCTAGCTGCCAACCAGATCAGGGGTGGCGCGGGTGAGGCATATATTGCAGGCGGTGTTGAAATGATGGGTCGTGTGGCCATGGGCAGCGATGGTGCCGCAATAGCCGTAGACCCAAGCCTTGCCATGGGTACATATTTTGTTCCTCAAGGAATTAGCGCTGACATAATCGCTACCGAATACGGGTTTACGCGGGACGATGCCGATGCTTTGGCCGTAGAAAGCCAGAAACGCGCCAAGGCCGCCTGGGACGACAATCAGTTCGCCAAATCTATTATCGAAATCAAGGATCAGAACGGCCTGATTATTCTGGATACAGATGAATACATGCGCCCAGGCACCGATATGCAGACGCTTGGCACCCTGAACCCCGCGTTTCAGGCTATGGGTGAAGTGATGCCGGGCTTTGATAAGGTCGCAATGATGAAGTATCCGCATCTGGAACGGATCAACCACATACACCACGCAGGCAATTCATCAGGGATTGTCGATGGGGCCGCTGCAGTTCTTGTCGGGTCAAAAGATTTTGGCGAAAAGCATGGGTTGAAACCACGCGCACGTATCCGCGCAACAGCAAAAATTGGAACCGACCCGACGATCATGTTGACCGGGCCGGTTCCGGTAACAGAAAAAATTATGGCAGATCACGGCATTGCGATCAGCGACATAGACTTATTCGAGGTGAACGAGGCTTTCGCCTCGGTGGTGCTTCGTTTTCAGCAAGCGTTTGATGTCGATCCCGCGCGGGTCAACGTCAATGGGGGCTCAATTGCTATGGGTCACCCTTTGGGTGCAACTGGTGCGATCATTATTGGTACCCTGCTGGATGAACTTGAACGCACCGACAAAGAAATCGGGCTGGCCACGCTTTGCATCGCTTCGGGCATGGGCGCAGCGACAATACTTGAGAGGGTCTGATGCCGAAAATCGATATTTCCGCAATTCCTGTCAAAACCGGTTCCACATATCCTGGTGCGCTCGCAGCCACAATGGAGGGGCGATCCCAAATCCCTGTCGGGAATGCTGGTGGTATTTCGCAGTTTGGTGCAAACATTGTGACGTTGAGCCCCTGCGCATTGTCGTCTCTGCGTCACTGGCACGAAAATCAAGACGAAATTTTGGTGGTTTTGTCAGGTGAATTGACGCTGGTGGACGATACCGGCGATACCATCTTACACCCCGGCGATGTCGCGGCATTTCCCGCTGGTGATGAAAACGGCCACCATCTGATTAACCGTTCTGGCAGCACCGCATCGTTCTTTGTAGTTGGCACCCACACACCTACCGAAACCGGTTGGTATTCTGACCATGATCTGAAAGTCACAAAAGAAAAAGGCCGTTTTGATTTCACCCGAAAAGATGGCGCGGCAATTTGACGATGATCAGGGCCATATGCAGATGCGATACGGATCGATTTTTACCGATATGAGGGATCTTCCATGACCGAATTCACCATGACCAAAGACGCCGATGGCGTCGCTGTTATCATCTGGGATCTACCCGGAAAATCGATGAATGTTCTGTCGCTGCAAGGTATGGCAGAACTTGATGCGCTGATCGATGACGCGCACTCTGATGATGCGATAAAGGGCATCGTGATCACCTCTGGTAAGGCGGATTTTGCAGGTGGCATGGACCTGAATGTAATCGCTGAAATGAAGAATAGTGCTGGCGAAGATCCGGCACGTGGGTTGTTTGACGGGATGATGAAATTCCATGCGTTCGAGCGGAAAATCGAATTGGCGGGAATGGACCCGAAAACCAAAAAAGGCGGCAAACCAACCGCTGCGGCGATGCCCGGTACCGGGCTTGGTATCGGCCTGGAAATTCCGCTGTCCTGTCACCGCCGTTTCGCGGCCGACAACCCCAAGGCCAAGATCGGCCTGCCCGAAATTAAAGTTGGCATATTCCCCGGTGCGGGTGGCACGACGCGACTGGTTCGGATGATGGGGGCAATGGCGGCCTCTCCTTTTCTTTTGCAAGGAAAACTTGTTGATCCCAGGGGGGCAAAAGCAGCCGGGTTGATTGACGAGGTCGTCCCTGCGGATCAGTTACTGGAAAAGGCGCGTGAATGGGTTCTAAGCGCAAGCGACGCAGACATCGTCAAACCGTGGGATGCCAAGGGTTACAAAATGCCCGGTGGCGCCCCTTATCATCCTGCCGGTTTCATGACATTTGTTGGTGCCTCTGCAATGGTACACAGCCAGACTATGGGGGTATACCCGGCGGCTAAGGCGATGCTTTCAGCAATATACGAAGGTGCGCTGGTCCCGTTCGACACTGCCTTGAAGATTGAAGCGCGCTGGTTCACGAATGTGCTGATGAACCCGTCGTCGTCGGCGATGATCCGTTCGTTATTTATCAACAAGGGCACCTTGGAAAAAGGTGCCGTTCGCCCTGCTGGGGTGCCCGATCAGGCGGTGAAAAAGGTTGGCATTATGGGGGCAGGCATGATGGGTGCCGGTATCGCATATGTGTCGGCAGACGCCGGGATCGACGTGGTGCTGATCGATCAGAAACAAGACGCAGCAGATAAAGGTAAATCTTATGCTGAAAATATTCTGGACAAGGGTATTTCACGTAAAAAGGTCACGGTTGAACATAAAAACGAAGTGTTGGCGCGCATCAATGCCACCACGGATTATGACGCCCTGAAGGGGTGTGATTTAATTGTAGAGGCCGTATTTGAAGATCCGGGTATCAAGGCCGAAGTAACTGCAAACGTCGAAGCGGTGGTAGGCCCGGACTGCATTTTCGCGACAAATACTTCAACACTTCCGATCACCGAACTGGCCAAGGCTTCGGCACTTCCGGAACAGTTTATCGGCATCCATTTCTTTTCCCCGGTAGATAAAATGCTGCTTGTGGAAATTATCAAAGGAAAACAAACAGGGGACCGGGCCGTGGCAAAGTCTCTCGATTTTGTCCGCCAGATCCGCAAGACCCCGATTGTGGTGAATGACGCACGGTTCTTTTTCGCCAATCGTTGTATCATCCCTTTCATTAACGAAGGTATCCGATTGGTGGCCGAGGGTGTGCAACCGGCATTGATAGAAAATGCTGCCCGTCTGGTGGGTATGCCCCTTGGGCCGCTGCAGCTCGTTGATGAAACATCTATTGACCTTGGTGTAAAAATCGCCAAGGCCACCAAGGCAGCAATGGGCGGTGATTACCCGGATGGCGCAGTAGATGACGTGTTGTTCTGGATGGCTGACGCCGGTCGTTTGGGGCGGAAAACTGCAAGTGGATTTTACGCCTATTCCGACAAAGGTAAACGCATTGGATTGTGGGAAGGTCTGGCTGTGAAATACCCTGTTTCAGATGATCAGCCTAGCCTATCCAATGTTCAGCATCGTTTGCTGTTTGCACAGGTTCTGGAAGCTGTTCGTGCGTTGGAAGATGGTGTGCTGACAGATATTCGAGAAGGCGATGTGGGGGCCATTCTGGGTTGGGGCTTTGCACCTTGGTCTGGTGGCCCGTTCAGTTGGCTGGATATGATGGGCACTGATCAGGCCGTTGAAATATGCGATGCGCTGACACAAACGTATGGTTCCCGCTTCTCAGCCCCTGATTTGCTGCGCGAAATGGCAGATAATGGTGAAACTTTTTATGGGAGATTTACCGATCAGACCGCGAATGCCGCGTAAATCCGATCTTTTGGTGTGATGGGTTTTGTTGTCGCACCGGTTTGTTGATCTTCAAATTCAAGGTTTTTCACCAATACGCGGGCCTTTTCCGGCGTCAGTACATCATATGCAACAGCGTTACGTAGCGACCCGTTGCTAAGGGCTTGTGACCTTTGAGCGGAGCATAGAAACTGCAACCCAATATTTGCAAGAACCACCTGATTGCTCGCGAAGTATATGGTGAAACCCTCTACCGGAATACTTGGGATAACTCTGCGAATTCCGCGCCAGCCAACAAGGGCTGATGCAGAAATCAGGGCGGTCGACATGCCTTGCTGCGCAACAGATCTAGGGGTTTTGACCATTACAGCCTGATCAGGCAGCAGTAGCGTTTCGTCGATATTTCCAATCGATCCGGACGGAACCAACAATGGCCACAACGCTTTGGGACACGGTTCATCACGGTCCCAGATCAGGTTATGCGAAGCAGCTATTACAACTTGTAGCCCGGCATCGAAAGTCAGGACGCTGTCCCCGATCGCGACTTTCTCTACCGGACACCACCCTTTTGAGGTGGCTACACGGGTACCGCTCACCAAACCAACAGCTTTGCCACCCTGATGACCAGACAACGCCCCGCGAACTTCATTTATAACGCCAGTGAAATCAGACGAATTTGTTGATACTTTTCCCCGTTTGCTGAATCCAAACACTCGATCGTTCCCCCAAACAACTCGGGCAATCAGCGTCCCAATGGCCCTGTAACCAATGGTGTCGATTCGAATGCCAAGATATCGGCAAAACCCAGTCAAGATTGTGTCATTATTTTTTGATTCGATACAATCATTGCTTTGGAACCATATTATTTCCAATTTGGAACCAGTAAATCGCCTAGAATGAGTATCGAAATCGTTGGATGTCGTCTGAGAACATATTTGCGACAAGATTGGCGTCGTCGCTGTCGAAATATTTATGATAATCGTGATCGCGGTCGGACTGGTTGGTTTTTTCAATCCTTCCAAGTGAAAAACCCAGATGATGTTCCAGCGGCTCCAGATCGGTTTTCAAATACTCCAACCGTACAAACAGGTTACATTTTTCCGTCCCCCGCCGGTCACAAACATATTGGGCGTATTGTTCCGATCCAACTGATCGTAACGTGTAAGGATGGTTCAGAAAGGTCGAAAAGTCAGTGTCTTTTGCGATATTGACAGCCTCATGTTCAAACCTTTGCACACGAAGCCAGTGATAATAACTGACCATTCTGTCCCACGGGTTTCGCACCAGTGTAAAAACAAAAAACTTCTCAATCTCCTGATCGCTGACCAACCCGTGAATATCCGATATCTTTGAATGTTTCCAAAGCCGCCCCGAAGATGTCAGTGTTTTCAACCTTTTCCGCCGCCTGACGGCTTTGGGTGTATCCCCTATCAGTATATCATCCTTCATCGCACGATCCTCTAACACGTGCGCCAAAGCCGTTCCCCCGGTTTTTGGAATGTGAACGAAGATGTATTTTCGCCCTTGCGATATGATCATTGTAAAAGGTTAAAAGACTTCCGCCAGATTAGCCACACTACGCTCTTTCCAAAAATGCCAGTTAAGTTCACACTCAGGAACAAATAACGCGATGGGGAAGTAATATGGGCTGGCTGGCAGATGAAACCGGGTTGGAAAAACGGCGCGCCAATTATGTGCCTCTGACACCTCTTTCGCACCTCAACCGCGCTGCAAAGGTATTCACAGATCACGAAGCACTGATCTATGGCAATCGACGCTACACATACCTGGATTATCATTCCCGTGTTTCGCGGTTGGCTTCAGCTTTGGTTAAATCCGGTATCAAACCGGGTGATGTGGTTGCTACATTACTTCCTAATATACCCGCTCAAGCCGAAGCTCATTTTGGCGTTCCTGCTACTGGCGCGGTCCTGAACACCATTAACATACGGCTTGATACAGATACCGTTGCTTATATTTTTGATCACGGAAAAGCCAAGGCTATACTGGTGGATAGCCAGTTTTTGTCATTGGCAATCGCTGCAAGCGAAAAAATGGATGGCCCAGCGCCTACGATCATTGAAGTGGCCGACGTGATGGCCGGATACCCCGCAAGCGGTGAATTTCCGGAATACGAAGATTTTATTTCTGGTGGCGATCCGGACTTCTGTTGGATCATGCCGGAAGACGAATGGGAAAGCCTTGCGCTCAACTATACCTCGGGCACCACCGGGCGCCCTAAAGGTGTGGTATCGTCCCACCGCGGGTCATACCTGATGACAATGGGAACCGTCATTTCCTGGAGGATGATACTTTTTCCGCGCTACCTGGCGATCGTACCTTTGTTTCATTGCAACGGCTGGAACCATACATGGATGATGCCGTTACTTGGTGGCACGGTGATCTGTTGTCGGGAAATAAACGCAAAAGCAATATACGACGCGATCGCGGATAATGGCGTAAACTACTTTGGGGGCGCTCCAATTGTTCTGAATATGATTGTGAATGCCCCCAGTTCTGAACGACGCCAGTTTGACCAAACTGTCGAAGTGTTTACCGCTGGCGCCCCGCCTGCCGCTGCGACATTGGCGGCGATTGAAAAGCTGGGGTTCAATGTTACGCAAGTCTACGGCCTGACAGAAACCTATGGCCACGTTACCGAATGTATCTGGAACGAAAACGCTTGGGCGGCATTGCCCATCGATGAACAGGCTGGAATTAAGGCACGTCAAGGAGTTGCATTTCCGATGATGGAAAATGCCACCGTTATGGACAGTGAAATGCAGCAAATCGCTATGAACGGTAAGGTTTCCGGCGAAATAGTTCTGCGCGGAAATGCGGTAATGAAAGGTTATCTGAACAATCCGGAAGCGACTGAAAAGGCCTTTGCGGGTGGATATTTTCATTCAGAAGATATCGCTGTCCAGCACCCTAACGGCTATGTTCAGATCACAGATCGCGCGAAGGACATTATCATTTCCGGCGCCGAAAACGTCAGCTCAGTCGAAGTTGAAGGCGCGCTTATGCACCATCCGGCGGTATCCCTTTGCGCAGTGGTAGCCAAACCTGACGAAACGTGGGGTGAAGTGCCCTGTGCATTTGTCGAGCTCAAAGAAGGAACAACGGTTGAGGGTGAAGAACTGATTGCATTCGCAAGAAAAAGGTTGGCCGGCTTTAAGACCCCAAAACACGTGGTTTTTTGCGAACTTCCTAAAACCTCCACGGGGAAAATTCAAAAATTTGAATTACGCACCCTCGCGAAAACGCTCTGATATTGTGGGAATCGTCGCGACCGGGTATCCTGAAATTAATAATTAACAATCGAGCAGGGCCACCTTCGGCCAATGACAGCATTAAACGAATTCGAACGGCTTGAAAGCACCGGTATCTGGCGCGCGACACCGGATGCGCAACTTCGTGATGTTATCGTTTCAGTTGGTAATGCAACTCTGGTGATATCAGATTACAACGATACAGCGTTGACACATTGGTCGTTGC
>Ga0209344_10001521_pt1 | contig 29710 bp, 34 predicted proteins | sample Cruoilmetagenom6_FD_187293 | JGI IMG/M metagenome (GOLD analysis project Ga0209344, IMG submission 187293) | Oil polluted marine microbial communities from Coal Oil Point, Santa Barbara, California, USA - Santa Barbara Oil Seep Sample 6 (SPAdes)... | ecosystem: Environmental > Aquatic > Marine... | reverse complement strand
GGTCAGTGTCAGGTTCGGGTAGATGCGCCAGCACATTGCGAAAATCAGCAAGTGTTGCAAAGGCAGGGGTCATGGCGGGTCTTTCGTTGAATGTGGCTGGGGATGTCTTTATCGCTTGAACCTAACAGGCAAAAGGACAGAAAGGCCAAGCCTATGCCCAAAAGCGACACAAGACGAATGCAGCCCGGTGACATAACAGAGGCGGTCGGCCTGCTGACACGTCTACCGGTGGTATCATCCGGGGTACGCGGTGCGCGTGCTGCCTGGGCTTTCCCACTGGCCGGAGCGCTGATTGCAGCTATTTCTGGTGCAATTGGATGGTTCATGTTTGCCATTGGGTTGCCGGCGGGGCTGACAGGCGCACTGGTTCTGGCCGCTTTGATCATATCGACAGGTGCAATGCACGAAGACGGCCTGGCTGATTGTGCCGACGGTTTTTGGGGCGGATGGGACGTATCGCGCCGCCTTGAGATCATGAAGGACAGCCAGATCGGAACATATGGAGTAGTTGCGCTGGTTTTGTCACTTCTGGCACGTTGGAGTGCCCTTGTAACGCTGATCAATGCAGGCTGGATTGTAGCACCGTTGATCGGTGCGGCGGTGTTGTCGCGTGCACCAATGGTTGCGGTGATGGTTTGGCTGGAACCGGCGCGCGACAATGGTCTATCAAAAAGTGTCGGTCGCCCCGACCCTGAAATAGCCGTGTTGGCAAGTATTATTGCGCTATTGGTCGCGCTGGTATTCACAGGTTTCCCAGCAATACCAGCAGCTCTTGCTGCAGGGTTTCTGGGGTTTGTTGTTGCACTCATCGCGAAAACGAAAATTGCCGGTCAAACCGGTGATGTTCTGGGTGCAACACAACAAGTCGCCGAGATTGGCGTGCTTGCCGTGCTGGCGGCTTTGGCGGGATGAAATGCACAAAAAAACCGCGACCTTAACAGGCAACGGTTTCTTAGTTTGCAGGTCTGAAAATCAGGCTGCGCGCGACATCAAAACGTCGCCAACTTTTTGTTGTGCGTCAATTTCATCAGATCCGCTGACAGCAGCAACTTCGCGGGTCAGGCGTTCAAGTGCCGCTTCATAAAGCTGGCGTTCTGAATAACTTTGTTCACGCTGATCGTCAGTTCGATGCAGGTCGCGCACGACCTCTGCAATCGCGATCAGATCGCCGGAGTTGATCTTTTGTTCATATTCCTGCGCGCGCCGCGACCACATGGCGCGCTTAACTTTGGCCTTACCCTTCAGCGTGTGCATCGCGCGGTCAACTTCTTCGGGTGAGGCAAGTGAACGCATACCTACTTCCACAGCCTTGTTGGTTGGAACACGAAGCGTCATCTTGTCTTTTTCAAACGAAATCACAAACAATTCCAGCGTCAGGCCTGAAATTTCCTGTTCTTCAACTTTGATGATTTGCCCAACACCATGTGCGGGATAGACCACGAATTCGTTTGGGTGAAAGTCCAGTTTTTTCAATTTACTCATTTAGGCGTCATCCTCGTATGGTCCCATGGGTCAGGCGACAAAAACACCTCAGGGACATTTTTGTACCCCCCGGCAATTGCATTTTCTGGCGCTAATATCCCGTTCCCCTGTCCGAGTGGTACAGAGAAAAACTTTAGGTTTCCAAGCTTTCTGTCCGTTTTACATAGCACAAAAACGGCTACATTTAAAGCGCTGCACCGCAGAAGGATGCGGATGCAGCATGAAAAGCACCAATAAACTGCAAAAATATCTGAGTATCACGCAAAAAACTTGATCCGGGATTCAACAAACCTGACTGATTCGACGTTATCCACCTTCACCCGGTGCTTCTGAAAAGTACTTTTCAAGTTTGCCTTCTTCACCATCGCGGTCATCCGCATCAGGCAGCGCGTCTTTCTTGGTGATGATAACGGGCCACATTTCCGAATATTTACGGTTAAATTCAACCCATTTTTCCATGTCCGGTTCGGTGTCGGGGCGAATCGCGTCAACAGGGCATTCCGGTTCGCAAACACCGCAGTCGATACATTCATCTGGATGTATCACCAGCATGTTTTCGCCTTCGTAAAAGCAATCCACCGGGCACACTTCAACACAGTCGGTGTGTTTGCAGGCAATACAGTTATCGTTAACGATATAAGTCATTGGCAGGCTCTGATCTTTGAATTCCCGGCCTAGCTAGTTCAGCCAGCGCAATCATTCAAGCGGTGCATCGCGCGAAAGCCCCATGCTGCGCCGATCTTTCTTTGTAGGCCGGCCTTTTCGCGCGGTTTTTGGTGGAGGTGGGCTGTTTTCCAGCACCGGGGTCAGATCCTCGTACAACATCTGTGCCTCGGGTGCAGGGCCACGGCGTACTCCGATCAGCATGATCCTTATGACCCTGATCATATTGCCTTGCGGAAAGGTTAACGTATCCCCTGCCCCGACCGCGTGTGCAGGTTTAGATATTTTGTCAGAATTCACCCGTAAGTGACCACCCGAAACCAATTTTCTGGCGAGTCCGCGAGTTTTGAAAAACCGCGCATACCACAGCCATTTGTCGATACGGATCGTCACGCGCGCGTCGTTCAATTCAGGTTTTACCCTTTAGCCCCATCAACGCTGCGGCAAACGGATTGTCAGGATCAATTTTCTTTTCGGCCCTGGGGGGACGAGCAGAATAATTCTTAACCTTGTTTCCAGCTTCAGGTCGTTTGCCTTTTGGCTTGCCGCGCGGTTTGCCTTTGGCTTTTGCCCCTTGAGGTCGCGTCTGATCGCTGCCTTCGCGACGGACACGCTGATTGCCGCCCCATCTGAAGGTATAATACACCTCCATCTCGGAGGGTTCTTGGGCTGGCGGTTCTTCGGATATCGCTTTTTCGCCGGCACCTGCATCCTTTACGCCCTCGTCTGAATTCGCGGCATCATCGGCAGCCACGACAGGTGTTTCAGGAACATCCAAAACAGGTGTTTCGCCGCTTTCAGCCGTTTCTTTCTTTGGCTTTTCTGCAGTTAAAACTTCTTCGTTCTTCTTATTATCATTGGGCGTTTCTTCAGCAACCGGGGGTGCCTTAACTTTCGCCCGTTCGCCCTTTTCGCTCTTGTAGCCCAAGCCTTGCATCAGTTCGGCAAATTGTTCCAGCGTCATACCGGTGATCGACAACATATCCGGATTAGCTTCAAAACCACTACTGCTGTTCTGTATTCGCAGCAGATCAGCAAGGCGCTCCAACATATCAATTCGGATTGCGCGCGCGCCTGCCTGACGGTAGCCCGACATTGTATGATAACCTTTCGGCGCGTCCTGTGCCGAAGGAACGGTTACCAGCCCGGGTGGCGGGCTGTCGGGAAATTCTGCATGACCCGCAGCCAGTGACCACAACAACAACCGCAATCGCGTGGCCGCTGGTTTCAGCAACAGTTGCATGAAGATTGTGAACTGGCCAAAACGAATGCCATGCTTGCGCAACGCACCGCGCGCGTCCTGATCAAGTTCTTTCACTTCGGTTGCAACCTGAACGCGTGGGATAACACCAAGCGCTTCGACCAGTTGAAAGGCAAATCCGCGGGACAGGCCGGTTAGGGTTTCATCCCGACTTAGTGCCAACAATGGTTCAAATAGCGTGGCTATCTTACGGTCGATGAAATGTTGCAGGCGACGTTGTACTTTTTGCACAATATCCGGCCCGGCTTCTTCGTCGACAAAGGCTTCCACCGTTGGTTTTAACGCCTCTGCCCCGGCGACAAGTTTGCCTACAGCGTATTCGCCCCACATCAGACCACCCTGTTCGGTATAGTCAAATTCGGTGTCAGGTGCGTTGTAAAACCGATCTGCCCGAAGGTGGAATTCCGGCTTTAGGGCAGCCATGCTGGCTGAACGCAGGGTTTTAGCCTGTTCCGGTGTTGCGCTTGCATCCTGAATGAAACGAAAACCTTCCAAACGGCCAACAAACTGTTCTTCTACCGTCACTTCGCCTTTGTCGTTTACTGTGGCCACAAGGCCCTCCTTCTGCTTCAACCGGCGAAGCAGAACGCTGGTCCGCCGGTCAACAAATCTTTGGGTCAGTGCCCCGTGTAGCGCATCTGACAGGCGGTCTTCTACAGCGCGCGTGGCACCACGCCAATGTTTTTCGTCATCGACCCAACCATTGCGCTGCGCCACATAGGTCCATGTGCGGATATATGCCAGTCTTGTCGATAATGTGTCTATGTTACCATCGGTTCGGTCGATGGATTTAATCTGTTGTGAAAGCCAGTCATCCGGAATGCGTTTCAATTCGTGCATATAACCGAAGATACGTTCAAGAAGCCCCGCATGTTCACCCGGCGAAATTCCGCGAAAATCTGGAATTCGGCAAACATCCCACAACAGTTTTACATCCGGCACCGTTGTGCAGGCATTGCGAACAGCATCCACCTTGGTCAACGCCTTCAACGCCGCCAGATCATCAGATTCGCGAACACGTGTCAGCCAGGGGTCATCGGTTTGGGATTCAAGTGACGCTATCAGGCGATCAACACTGCCAAATTCCAAGCGTGTATTGCGCCAGTGTAGCTTTTGAACAGGCGGAAACCTGTGTTCGGTAATCGCCTCAACGGTTTCGTCTGCCAGTTTACCCGCCTCGCCTGTCGTCCCAAACGATCCGTTATTCATATGGCGCCCGGCGCGCCCCGCAATTTGTGACAGTTCGTTGGATTGCAAAGGCCGCATCCGGCGGCCATCAAACTTGGATGTCCCTGAAAAAGCGACGTGATCAATATCAAGGTTAAGCCCCATCCCGATCGCATCGGTGGCCACCAGATAATCAACATCACCATTTTGGTATAATTCGACCTGCGCGTTGCGGGTCCGTGGGCTTAATGCGCCCATAACCACTGCCGCGCCCCCCTTTTGACGACGCAGCAGTTCAGCGATCGCATACACATTTTCAACCGAAAAGCCGACAATTGCCGATCTTGGAGCCAGTCGGCTTATCTTTTTCGAACCTGTGTAGGTCAATTCAGAAAATCGTTCACGGCGGACAAATTGTACCTTTGGCACCAGTTCTGCAATTGCACTGCGCATGGTATCTGCGCCCAGAAACAGAGTTTCATGCAGGCCGCGTGCGCGCAACAGTCGGTCTGTAAATATATGCCCTCGGTCGGGGTCAGAACACAGCTGGATTTCATCAATTGCTACAAAATCAGCCCCGATGCCTTGTGGCATAGCCTCAACCGTGGCGACCCAATATTGCGTACGTTCGGGAACAATGCGTTCTTCGCCAGTGACCAGGGCCACAACTGAGGGGCCGCGCAACGCGACGATACGGTCATAGACCTCTCGCGCCAGTAACCGCAAAGGCAGGCCAATCACACCAGTGCGGTATCCCAGCATCCGCTCGATAGCATAATGAGTTTTGCCGGTATTCGTTGGCCCCAGAACCGCAACGATCCTTGATTGCTCGGCCATTCATTCACCCCCCAAAAAGGTGCCTAGATATCGGACCCGCCGATTTCTGTCTTCAATCGTTCGATCGCCTCTTTTAGGTTGGGTCTATGGGGATGTATAGCCAGAACTTCCTGATAAATTTCCAGTGCATCCTTGGGATATCCAATATCTGTTAAGATCACCGCAAGGCCGGATAAAGCCCCGAAATGACGAGGGTTCAGCACCAACACGCGGCGGATATCTTCAATGGAGGGTCCAAAAAGGCCGGCCTGAAAATAGGCAGTCGCACGCGCGTTCCAGCCTTCGGCAAAATTAGGGGCATGGTCTGTCAACGCTGTAAAATGATCGATCGCGGTTGGCAGATCACCTTCTTGCATTGCGCGCCGACCCCGATCAAGCAGCAAATCCATTGATGGCGACCCGGATTTTGACCATTCAGACCATATGTTCTGTTCAATGCTCTGCCAGTTTTGTTCATCCGCCGCGGCCAGATCTTCAAATAACTGGTCCAGTTCCGCCGTTTGCGCTGCCAAAGGCATGGAATACATGACTGCAAGCACAAATGCCGTAACGATTAGTTTGAGAATGCGGGCAACAATGTTCATAACAGCACCAAGTTTAGCGCACCTGTGGAAAAAAGCGATATCCCATGGGTCACAATCAAGGGATGAAACGAAATGAGTGAAGTAATTGTTGCAGCAGTAAATGCGTTGAATGAAAAAATTGAAGGTGGTTTTGACGGGTTGGCAAAATTTATCATCAATAACGAAGGCAGTATCATCATTGATTCGGATGGGGCACGTGCCAGTGACGATGATGCAGATGTCACCCTGACAGCGGACGCTGACACGTTTCAATCCCTGATGGAAGGTGATCTGAACCCTACCGCCGCCTTCATGACCGGCAAGTTGACGGTTGATGGTGATATGGGGTTGGCGATGAAACTTGGGTCAGTATTGGACTGAACGTGGAAAAAGCACCACTTTACAACGACCTGGCAGAAGGGCCTACGGGGGGAAATGCCTGGTGGCTGACCACCGGGGATGGTGTGCGCATTCGGGTCGGGTACTGGCCAGAAGGTGAAAATGGCACCGTACTTATGTTTCCCGGGCGTACCGAGTATGTGGAAAAATACGGCCGCACAGCTGGGTATCTTGCGCAGCGCGGATATGGAATGCTGGCCGTAGACTGGCGGGGTCAGGGGTTGGCCGACCGGCTGGCTGATGATCCAATGTTGGGGCATGTTGGAAAATTTAAAGACTACCAGCTGGATGTGGCCAGCGTCATAGATCTGGCCGGTTCTTTGAACCTGCCGCGCCCCTGGTATTTGCTTGCCCATTCAATGGGTGGTTGCATCGGACTTCGTGCGTTGCAACAGGGCCTACCTGTTGAAGCAGTGGCATTCAGTGCGCCGATGTGGGGTATCGGTGTCTCTTCTGCAATGCGACCCGTCGCCTGGTCGGTTTCTTATCTGTCTCGTCTTTCGGGGATGGATAAATCATATGTACCCAGCACCGGCGCCAGTTCCTATGTGCTCAGCAACCCGTTTGAGGGAAACAGCCTGACGGGCGATCCGGAAGTATTTGAATATATGCAACGTCAGGTGAAAGAAATTGCAGAGTTTGGTCTTGGCGGCCCCAGCCTGCGCTGGTTGCACGAAGCATTACTTGAAACCCGAAAGCTGCGCCAGATGCCAGCGCCTGCAATCCCCGCTGTAACATTTCTGGGCGAATGCGAAGAAATCGTCGATCTGCGCCCAATTCACGACGTAATGAACAAATGGGCGTCCGGAAAGCTGATCGTTGTTGATAATGCCAGGCACGAATTTCCCATGGAACAACCCCACATACGCAAAGCATTTCTGGACGCTGTGCATATGCTTTATTCTGGCAGGGCTGGCGATACTTAATCCAGCTTGTGAATCCCGCTGGCAACCGCTTTTGCACCTTGCAATATCCATGATTGTTCCGAACCGACAAAAAACACGCTGACCCCATATTTCGACCATTCAGCCGCCTTTTCTGCATTAGGTACAAACGTGACAAGAGCTTTCCCGTTCGCTTTTGCCGCCATGCCTACGGTTTTGAAGGCCGCTTTTAGTTCTGGCGAATTTGTGTCGGTTTTTCCGTAACCTACCGATAAATCAGACGGCCCGAGAAACAAGGCATCTATGCCGGGAACTGCCGCGATTTCGGATGCCGCATCAACCCCTTCAGGTTCTTCGATCTGCGCAAGAACCAGTGTTTCATTCTTAGACTGTTCCAACACATCAGGCATCGGGCGGGTCGCAAAACCTGCCCATCTTGTAAACCCTGCATACCCTCGCCCATGCAGACCAAACCGCGCGGCCCTTGCAACTTGTGCTGCGCGGGCTGCATCAATCACATGGGGAACCACAACACCGACGGCACCACTATCAAGTGCCTGCAGGATGTTTTCATTCGATCCTGATGCCACCCTGACAAGCACCGGAAAATCCAGCGCGCGCGCAATTGCAAGGCATGCATCCATCGCCATACGGTCAAAAGGGGAATGTTCTGAATCAAGACACACAAAATCGAGGCCGGACATCGCCAAAACCTCAATTATCTCGTGCGATGGGGATTTGACAAATGTGCCAGCCATCTTGTCGCCAGCTAACATGCGTTCGCGAAAAGTCGCCGTTTTCATATTCGGTTTTCCTAATGCCCGATCCTATCCGCGCCGTTCAGGCGGCTGGACGGAATGTGTTTATTACCAGTTTGAATACCATCGCACACAAATTCTGCGCGGCGCCACCCATTTCATCATGCCAACGTTCGTTAAATCGGTGTGCACCATCTTTGATAACACCTGATCCGGTTTCACACCTGCAATAAGGTTGTTAACAACCTTGCACCTGCTGAAATTAGCCAAATCAACACGCTATGCCTTGAACCTTACACCTGCAAACGCCTATGTCATTGGGACAATTAAACATGAGGCCATTATGCGCATTGTTCCCCCTTCCCCCGTATTTGATGCAAACGCCGCAGGTGGCAAAGGTCTGGGCAAGCTGCCCGAATGGAATTTGAACGACCTTTACACAGGTGAAGAAGCCAAGGAATTAAGCCGCGATTTGACGTGGCTGGAAAATGCCTGCGCTGAATTTGCAACCGATTATGAAGGCAAGCTGGCTGATCTGGACGCGGCTGGAATGCTGAACTGCGTGGCGCGATACGAAAAAATAGAAGGCATTGCCGGGCGGATAATGTCATTTGCCGGATTGCGTTATTATCAAATCACCACGGATGCTGATCGCGCAAAGTTTTTGTCTGATTGCCAGGACAAGATCACGGCATTTACGACACCGTTGGTGTTTTTCTCGCTGGAACTAAACCGGATTGAAGATGCCAGTCTGGATGCGTTGTTCGATGCAAACACTGACCTTGCCCGCTTTCAGCCAATATTTGAACGGATGCGCACGATGCGCCCCTATCAGTTGTCAGACGAGCTGGAAAAATTTCTTCATGATAAATCAACTGTGGGGTCTGCAGCGTGGAATCGGTTGTTTGATGAAACCATCGCAGCATTGGAATTCGTGGTTGACGGAGAAACCCTGAACCTTGAGGCCACAACCACCATTCTTACCGAGCAGGATCGGGATCGACGCGAACGCGCTTCACGCGAACTGGCGCGGGTTTTTGGGCAAAACGTGAAACTATTTTCGCGTGTTCACAATACTTTGGCCAAGGAAAAAGAGATCGAGGATCGTTGGCGCGGTATACCGACCCCGCAAACCGGGCGCCACCTTGCTAATCATGTGGAACCCGAAGTTGTTGAGGCGCTGCGCAACGCCGTCGTGGCCGCCTACCCCAAGCTGTCGCATCGCTACTATGAACTAAAGCGCAAATGGCTGGGGCTGGATGTGATGCAGGTCTGGGATCGAAACGCGCCATTGCCTATGGAAGATACAAGCATTGTCGATTGGGACAGCGCCACAAATACTGTGATAGGCGCCTATGGTGATTTTGCCCCCGAAATGGCCGAAATTGCACAGCCGTTCTTCACTGAGGGCTGGATTGATGCAGGCGTAAAACCCGGTAAGGCCCCGGGCGCGTTTGCCCACCCCACAGTGGTTGATGTGCACCCCTATGTCATGCTGAATTATCTGGGCAAACCGCGTGATGTGATGACATTGGCCCATGAACTGGGCCATGGCGTGCATCAGGTTCTGGCGGCCGAACAAGGTGAGTTACTTGCTTCTACCCCACTGACACTGGCCGAAACCGCATCAGTGTTTGGCGAAATGCTGACATTTCGAAAGCTTTTGGCGGGTGCCAGAACCGACGCCGAGAAGAAGGTGCTGCTGGCAGGCAAGGTTGAGGACATGATCAACACCGTTGTGCGCCAGATCGCATTTTATGATTTTGAATGCAAATTGCATGACGCGCGCGCAAAAGGCGAACTGACACCGGATGACATCAATGCGTTGTGGATGTCGGTTCAGGGTGAAAGCCTGGGGCCTGCTTTTGAGTTCATGGATGGCTATGAAACCTTCTGGTCCTATATTCCGCATTTTGTACATTCACCGTTTTATGTCTACGCCTATGCGTTTGGCGACGGTTTGGTGAACGCGCTTTACGCGGTCTATGAGGAGGGAGACGCGGGTTTTCAGGAAAAGTACTTTGACATGCTGAAAGCCGGAGGGTCAAAACACCACAAGGAATTGCTGGCCCCGTTTGGACTTGATGCATCGGATCCGGGTTTCTGGGACAAAGGATTGTCGATGATCTCAGGCATGATCGATGAATTGGAAGCGATGGAAGCCTGATCAGGATCGTTTAACCCTAATCCAGATCGGTCCACGGCCAGGGTTTAACCTCTGTCGCGCCAGACTGGTAGCGCGCGGCCTTGGCCATCCAGACCCCCAACGTATCACCAAATTCAGCCAGAGTTTCGTTTGGTTCACGCTTGTTAATGACCATGATTATAAACTGTACGACGGTTATCAGCCCAAGTAATGAGTGCGCCATGCTGAGTAATATGGCGATGGCGACCATCCAGAGCAATCGCATAGGTAAAGGTTCGTAATCGCGCTGCGGTACAATCGGGTCTTCAACTTCTTTATCGTCCATCGCAACCACCTGTCATTCTATCTATCCGGTAATGTATATCAGCCTCAAAAACCGTGTCGATCATTCCTTCGGTTTGGTTTTTGTGTCCCTAACCAGACCCTTTTAGAACCGGATGGAGACTTGCAACAAAATGCAGCGTTGCAGAAACCATCACTGTTGTGTTCTTTGGCGACTTTCAAAAGCCTCCGGCAGGGATATTTTCGGGAAAAAGAATGCTAGGCGCCCCATTTTGCCCAAGGGAAGGGTTTATCGTCGGTTGCACCTGACTGAAAACGGGCAACGGCCGCCATCCATTCGCCCAGATCACCACCAAAATCCCGTAAAAGCGGGTTCTTTTCTTTGGTAAAAAGCATCCACAAGAACTGAACCACGGCGATAACTCCAAGGATTGTTTCTGCCAGTGCAAACATCAATGCCAATATCAGCATCATCAGTCCACGCATCCATATGCCCTTGGGAGGGTCAAATTTCTTGGGCCCTTGTGCAGGTTCCTGCAGTTCGACCGGGTCAATCATTTCATCAAGTTCTTTGTTGGGTTCTACCATTTTTTTAGTCTTTCTGTGACGTCGGATCAGCCGTATTTGGCCTTATCCGCTTTGAAAACCATATCCAACATGGTCTGAGTTGCTTTCGCATTTTCCAGCGACCATGGGTATTCTACCCCGTCGCGCACCGACCTGCCAAAATTTTCGACCTGAAGAACATAGTGATTAATACCGGGGAAGCGTTCAATGACATCGACACTGTTGGTGCGATAAAGTTCAACTTTGGGTTCGGCAAATAGTTCGGCATTGAACGGGGCTGTCACTTTCATCACGCCTTTGTCGCCATGAAACACCATTTCCTGACGCGGTGCCATCCGCATTGCTGTCATCGAAGAATAACTGAAGCCCGGGAATTCTGCCAGAATATGAGCATATGTATCGACACCGCTTTCCCATGTGATGTTGGTATGAGTGATCCGGTCAGGTTCCTGCCCTGTTACGAAACGAGTTGAGCCAAAGGTATAAACGCCGATGTCGCGCAAGCCACCACCGCCTGTTTCAGCACGGTTTCGGATGTTGCTGACGTCGTCGTTATAATAGCTAAAGGACGCATCAACATGGATCAGATTGCCGATTGCACCATCTTCATACAGCGATTTGGCACGCTGCCATTGCGGATGATGTACGATCATGTAGGCCTCGGCGGCCAGCAAACCTGACGCATCACGAGAGGCAATGAGTGCATCTACTTCATCGGCCTGCATAGCAATTGGTTTTTCACACAACACGTGTTTCCCGGCATCCAGTGCCTTAAGCGACCATTCGACATGCATTTGGTTTGGGAGCGGAATATAGACCGCTTCGACTGCAGAGTCCGCAAGCAGATCGTCATATGATGCATGAATTCTGAGATCAGGGCAAAACGCCTGAAACGCCGCGGCTTTGTTTACATCGCTGGTTGCCAGTGCAAAAAGCCGGGCATCATTGGCCGCGTGTATTGCGGGCGCCATTTGGTTCAGTGCAAAATTCGAGGCACCAAGAATGCCCCAGTTCATCATCTTAGTCATAGTTCCCCCCATAATCATGCGAGGATATCAGGCTCTTTCGCACTTGTAACTTACCTTATGCAGATTCCAGAAGACCCTTGTCTGATGCAAGTGCTCGCATACGCTTTTGCAATTTTTCAAAAGCGCGAACTTCGATCTGACGAATGCGTTCACGACTGACATCATACTGGCCTGACAAAGTTTCCAATGTGACCGGTTGATCCTGCAAACGACGCTGCATCAGGATATCTTTCTCGCGATCATTCAGAACGTCCATCGCCTGGCTGAGCATTTCATGACGGACCTCAAATTCATCCTTGGCTTCGTAATCGCCAGCCTGATCGGCATCTTCGTCTTCCAACCAGTCCTGCCATTGGGTTGAACTGTCTCCGTCCTGACCAACCATGACATTAAGAGAGGCATCACCACCCGACAGGCGGCGGTTCATTGACACCACCTCTTTTTCTGTGACGCCCAGATCGGTTGCGATACGTTTTACGTTATCGGGGCGCAGATCACCTTCTTCCAGCGCGCCGATACGATTTTTAGCTTTTCGCAGATTGAAGAACAGTTTTTTCTGCGCCGAAGTGGTGCCGAGTTTTACCAGGCTCCATGAACGCAGAATATATTCCTGAATGGAGGCACGGATCCACCACATCGCGTAGGTAGCCAGACGAAAGCCTTTTTCAGGGTCAAACCGTTTTACCGCCTGCATCAGGCCAACATTGGCTTCAGAGATAACTTCCCCCTGTGGCAGGCCATAGCCGCGATAACCCATGGCAATCTTGGCAGCCAGCCGCAGGTGCGACGTAACCATTTGATGCGCAGCATCAGTATCCTGATGATCGACCCAGCGCTTTGCCAGCATATATTCCTGTTCGGGTTCCAACATCGGGAATTTGCGAATTTCCTGCATATACTTGTTCAACCCCTGTTCGGGGGATGGTGCTGGAAGATTTGTATAATTGCTCATGTATTCTGATCCCTCTTGGACCCCCAATGTTTCGGGGCTTAACATTACATAGGTTCGTTGTGCGGGCCGTTCAAGTGGGTCGCGTATCAACACTGCTTTAACTTCATATGAATGCGGTGGTGGCTATCTTCCAGTTATGTTTCAGTTCGTCACGACTATGTGCAAAAATGACATAGGTTTGTATCCCCGGCAGCAATGCGCAGATTGCTGAACGACCTAGTTTTTTTGGATGAGCTTTTCAGTCAGTGTGGTCATATCGACGGGCAATTGCGCCTCAAACTGCAGTTCTTCGCCGGTTACAGGGTGTTCAAAACCCAAAACAGCCGCATGCAGCGCCTGGCGCGGGAAACCGGCAACCGCATCAATGGCGGACTGATTTAACGCTTTTGCCGCCAGTTTTCGTTTTCCACCATAGGTTTGGTCGCCAATCAGCCCGTGCCCAACATGCGCCATATGTACCCTGATCTGATGTGTTCGCCCGGTTTCCAGCCAACATTCGACCAAAGCCGCAACGTTTGGCGACCCGAATCGCTGCATAACACGAACGCGTGTGATTGCGTGGCGTCCACCGGCGAAGAACACCGCCTGCCTTTGGCGGTCTGTTTTGTGCCGGGCAAGTTGCGTGGTAATGCGCATGATATTGCCGGGCTCGAAACTAACCCCTTTCACGCCACGTAGTCGTGGATCAGCAGGTTCCGGCACACCATATACAACCGCCAGATAACGCCTCGTTACCGTGTGCTTTTCAAACTGGGCTGCCAAGCCATGATGCGCCTTATCCGATTTGGCTACGACCAGCAGGCCCGATGTATCCTTGTCGATCCGGTGAACAATGCCGGGCCGTTTTTCGCCGCCAACACCGGAAAGCGTATCGCCACAGTGATGCAGTAAAGCGTTGACCAGTGTACCGCCGGGGGTGCCGGGGGCGGGATGTACAACCATACCGACGGGTTTGTTGACAACGATCAGTTCATCATCTTCCCAAACCACATCAAGAGGTATGTCTTCCGGCCCCATATGGCTTTCGATAGCTGCGGCAACCGAAATATCAAACACATCACCTTCGGCCACCTTCGCCTTTTGATCTGTCATCAAGACCCCTGCCCGCATGACAGCACCTTCACCAATCAGGCGGGCAATGCGCGAACGGGAAAGTTCTGCGCCCTCTGGCACGTCACGCGCCAGTGCCTTATCAAGGCGCTTGGGCGGGTTTGGCCCAATGATGACCTGAATATGAGAGGCCGACATGGACGAGGCTCCGATTTCTGAAGCGCAGGCAAAGCACCTGCGATTTTTGCGTATTCTGGTCACAACTTTGACCGCAACAATGATTGTGGGCCTTGTAACCATCGTGGCACTGCTTGTCATCCGCTTCAGTGCAGAACAGGACGTATTGCAGGTTCCCGACAGCATTACCTTGCCTGATGGGGCTGTGGCGACAGCATTCACCCAAGGCAGCGATTGGTATGCCATCGTGACTGCGGACAACGTGATCCTGATCTATGACCGTAAAACCGGAATGCTGCTGCAACAGGTTGACGTCAAATCAGAATAGAAAACGGGTTAGGTGATGAATGGCCGCGATGAGGGTGTGGAACAAACGGATCGTCGCGACACGCTGAGCAGGTTTTCCTGCCAGTGTTTGGTCTTGCGGCTATTGATCCGAATTATGTGTTGGCGTGCCAAAGATCTGGTAAACGCGTGCCATAACCTAACTTTCGGAAAGGAACACGCAGCATGATTGCCTACGTCACCGTCGGTGCTGATGACATCCCGCGCGCGAAACGGTTTTACTCTGCGTTCCTGCCAGCCCTTGATTACGGCCTGAAAGAGGGTCCTGTGGGCCTAAGCTATGTGCTGCCCGTAGAACCGGGCCAGTCTGCCACTCTTCCGGATTTCTACGTAAAACCAACCTTTGACGGACATCCGGCCTCGGCTGGGAATGGTGCCATGATCGCATTTGAAGCGCGCAGTCAAAGCCAAGTTCGTGACCTTCATTGCGCCGCACTTGCCGCGGGCGGTTCTGACGAGGGCCAGCCGGGCTTTCGTGCCTCGTATGGTCCTCATTTTTATGTTGGCTACCTTCGCGACCCTCAAGGTAACAAGATCGCATTGTTCTCCAGCGATCCAGACGAACCCGGACGAGACGAATAACATAGGTTTCGCGTGCCAGACATGCCGGCCGTGTGAGTTAGGGTGCCTGGGCGGAGCGTGGCGAAACCATTCTGTTTCACACCGCCACAATCCCTGACTTAAACCAAAACAATTGTCGAAGGATTTTCATCTTTCGTGATAGCGCCATTCGCAGCATTGCAGCAGGTCAGCTAAATTCAGTACCGTCGGGGCTGATTATGGACGTGGGCGGCCATCCTTCCACAATTGCAAAACGGCGTTCAGTGTTCTGTGAACCGGAGCATCCAGCCCACTGATCTCTGACAATCGTGCCACAGCACCCGATATCCAATCCACTTCCAGCGCGCGCCCGGCTTCCAGATCAATGGCGGTTGAGGCGCGCACAGTATCGGGCAGTTCGCTGACAAGTTGCCAAGTTTGAGCTTCCACATCATCGGGCAGCGCGACACCTTTCGCCCGACCCAAAGCGGCCGTCTCTGCTATTCCAGCCTGAAACAACTGCGTTAGATAAGGGTTACCTTTGATATCACCAAGCGTGCATCGCACTGCCGCTGTTACCCCGGACATCGAAGCAAACACACAAAACTTTCGCCAAAGCGCTACATCAATATCGTCGACCACCGGCGCGTTCAGTTCAGCACTTAGAAATGCTGACCTGACGGCCTTGATCCGCGGCGATTGGGTGCCGTCACGTTCAGCAAAAGTGAAGCTTGAAAACGCACCCACCTGTCCGATCACACCAGGTTCAGTAATCGTCGTGGAAACGCCAGCGGTGCCATTGGCGATGTTATCCAAAGGCAAGGCCGTCGCCAGCCTATCTATAGTTTCCACACCATTAAGAAATGGGATGACCACCGTATCTGGCCCCAGCAATGGAAGACAGCTTTTGGCAGCGCGTTCCACGTCCTTAGCTTTCACCCCGAAAATCACGGCGTCAACTGGTCCGATCTCATTTGGATCCTCTGTAGCGATACGCGGATGAACGGTAACAGATGTGTTGTTGGCCTTTAGGGTCAACCCTTTGGATCGGATTGCATCAAGATGGGCCCCCCGCGCCAAAGTCGCGACATCTTCACCGGCACTGGCCAGTTTCGCGGCCAGATACCCACCAATGCCGCCAGTTGCCACTGTTGCAAATTTCATTCCGTTATCCCCTTCAGACAGCATTTATCTAAGGATACCCAAATTGTTTCGAAATTTCCAGAATGGTGAGCCGGAGAACCAAGAAAAACAACTTTTCCGGGGCTAATCCCGTTGGCCAATGACCAGAAAAGGTTCGCACCATCCATTAGTGCAGTCACCCGAGGCCCTAAATTATCGCCAGATCATGATCCAAGCATTCGACAACTTCGACACGCATAGGGTCTCGCAGAATTTTTGCGAATTTGTACCTAAAGTTGCCGCCCGAAAGCTCAATGGTTTTGTCTGATACCCATTTTGGGTCAAGCATCGTGTCGGTATTTTCTTTGGTTTCTTGCCAAAAGGGTGTTTTGATTCCCGAGGGTGCAACAACCAGGACTTTGCCAATTTCCCGATCCCGGACCAGCGATGCACCCAGCATTGCCAATGCGGACTTGGTTGCACAATACATCGGTTCAAATTCTCTTGGGGTGTACTGAGAGCTAGATGTGACGAGCATGACTTTTATTGGGGTTCGCGACAATCTTTTTAGGCGTTGAACCAACATCGCCGGTGCCAAAAGACCGACATTGACCATGGCGCCAAGATCACCGTCGCTGAATTCATCTATATGTCCGCGTTGAAGAAAGCCGGCTGCGTAAACAAGCGTATTCACATTCTCAAAATTGGACAAAACCCGATCAATATCCTTGGCCAATTGTGATGGTTCGTGGCCGATCGCTAGTTCTTGATACGTTGCCCCGGGCAGATTGGGGTTCTTTCGTCCAGTTACGCACACTGTGTGAGCGTCGAGCGTGTAACGCTTGGCTATTTCCAGTCCAAGCCCTGATGTCCCGCCAACTATCAAAATTCTCTTTTTCACACTTTTTGCTTATCTCGAATTCACAAAAGGAGAAGAATGGTACCGCCTCCCCGGCTTGAACGGGGGACCCCTGGTTCCACAAACCAGTGCTCTAACCAACTGAGCTAAGGCGGCACACAAAGTGGATTTATCGATGCCGGCGATCGATTGCAAGGGGGCTCAGAGGGTGATTTCCCAGTTTTGCCTTATCAGGTCCACGCCAAATTCATGCACCGGTTCTTCGCTTGTCATCTCAAACCCGAATTTTAGATATAGCGCGCATGCGGCTTCGTGGCTTTTGTGGGTCCAAAGGACCAATCTCTGATAACCGGTATCGCGGGCAAAGTTCATACATGCATCAATAAGCTGTTTTCCCAACCCCAGTCCGCGGGCTTCCCGGACCAGCAGGAAAAGTCGCAATTTGGCAATCTCGTTGCTTTGGTGAACGCAAAAGATGCTGCCAAGCCTTTCGCTGCCTCGTGTCGCAATGAATGCGCGTTCCCGTTCAGGGCGCCTGTTTTCCAGAAAATCCGTCAGAATTTTGGCGACCAACACTTCGAAACTGCTGTTAAAACCTTCATCCATCACATAAAGTTCTGCGTGCTGTTGTATCAGCCAGCCAATGTCGCCACTCTGGATATCGCGCAGTTCAACGTCTTCAGTTGAGCCGGAAAAAATGCGTTGAATGCGCATCATCGCGTCGACAATCTGGCGCTGACTGATACCATCCATCGCGGCCAGCATTTGGCCAATCCGATCGCGGGCTTCGTGAATGTAAGTATCAGCCTGCGCCTGTCCTTCAGGTGTAAGTCGCAGTAACGAAACCCGCTGGTCAGATGGATCTGGTTTACGCTGAAGCCACTTCTTTTTGGTAAAACTTCCAAGAATACGGCTTAAATAACCCTCGTCCAATCCAAGTTCACGCGCCAGCAAACGTGCATTGGAGGGGTTGGGCTGACCCAGTTCATACAAAACCCGCAATTCACTAAGATTAAGCTCTCCGCTTACATAATTGCGCCCCACCAGCCCGGTCTGGCGCGTATAAAAGCGATTAAATTCGCGAACTTTATCAATTGTATCCATCAGTGCACCGATCTATGACTAGGCAATATTACTTGCTTTTGTCAACTAATGTCTGACTTGCTAAGAAATCATCAAGGGGATACCTGCTTGAAAATCAAAGGAGGCCGTTATGAGCATCGACAAACAAAGTGATATCAGCGCCAATCTGCAAATCGGCCCTACTTCCCTTGGAATGGTACGCATTTACATCGAAGCAAACGGCGTTGAGTTGCCACTGGATTTTGACCCGGAAGAAGCACGGGAAATTGCGGAAGAAATCACCGCAGCTGCCGCGCGCGCTGATGCTTTGGGTAAATCCTGAGCCGAAGGTTTATGTAAGTACCTGCCCGGGTGCGATCATTTCAAAGCCGGTAATTTCAAATTCATACAGCTCACCGCTACCATCGGGCTTTTGCGCCCTGGCGATCAGTTTACCCTGTGGATCATGAAAAACAGCATGTGTTGTATGCAATGCGCGGTAGCACCAATCCCCGTCCGGGTAGTAATATTTGATCATTCTCTTACCTTTTCCTTCAGTTCATTTATCAGGAGAAATCAACGCCTCAACGCCCGGATCGCGATATCGTTGCAATCTGCGGGATGCATCGCGGGCGATTTTTAACGACAGTTTTTTGCGCCGTGCAGCAGGCAACCGGGTTTCGCAGCCCATTGTGATAATTTCCGCGTCGTAGCTATCTGCGATGATAAGGCCGGTATCGGCAGGCAGCAGTTCAGTCGGAAACTGATCATCGACCGCCCAGAAATAGCGATCACACCAATCCAGATATCCCTGCCATTTATTGTCGGCCTGAAAATCTGCACGACTGGATTTGCATTCAATAACCCAGATTTCACCCTTTGGCCCAAGCGCGATCACATCCACCCGCAACCCGCGATCAGGTACGAATTCTTCGACGCCGACAAAATTGTGGCTAAGCAAATGGCGACAGACGCCGCGGGCCAAAAGCTGGCCAGGTTGCAGGTTATCAGACACAGAACCAGTTAGAACATTTCAGGAACAAATGGCAAGCAAAAGATGCACTTGACATGATACCTTATGGTATCATATTTATTGCGATACCAAAAGGTACTATTAATGGAGACACCGATGTATCGCCTTATATCCGCGCTTATATTCGCCCCTGCACTGGCAGGAGCAGCCGAAATTACCACCCTGCCTACTGAAAGCCTCGACTGGGCAAAGACGCCAGAAGGTGTTGCCTTTGCCCCCCTAAACGGGGATCGGTTCAGTGAAGCCTACATGGCGATGGTATCGCTGCCACATGGGATGATCAGCCCGCCTCACATAAAAACAGCCGACATGTTTGGAATTGTGGTATCCGGATCGATGACGCATGTACCAGCAGGAGTTGATCCAAAAGACGGGCAATTGCTGAGTGCTGGTGCGTTTTATCACGTACCTGCGGGCATCCCGCATGTGTCAAGCTGCCTATCTGATCAGGATTGTGTTACGTTTCTGTATCAACCAGGGGCATTTGATTTTAACGTCATTTCACAATGAATTACGACCCTCAGTTCGCGTTCCGCGCCCTATCTGATCCAACCCGCCGCGATATTCTGATGATGTTGAAAAGTCAGAATATGACCATCGCGCAGGTTGCGGGGAATTTTGATATGACCCGTGCAGCGGTAAAAAAGCACCTGACCGTTCTGTCTGACGGTGGACTGATCAAAGTTCACACCCGAGGGCGTGAACGAATTAATATGTTTAACCCCAATGGAATGGAGCCAATACTTGATTGGCTTACCTACTTTGAAACCTTCTGGGATGATCGCCTGACAGCCTTGAAATCCGCTATAGAAATGGACAAAAAATGACCGATACAACAATCCGAAAATCCGTATTCCTGAATGCCAGCAAAGAACAGGTTTGGGCTTACCTTACAGACCCTGACAAGCTGGCGATTTGGTTTCACAAACCAGAAAAGACTTTGTCTTTGGGGGATAATTATTCAATGTTTGGAATAAGTTCCGGTGATAAATTGATGTGGGGAAATGTTATGAAATCCGACCCATTTGACGCGCTGGAATACAGCTTTACGATTGCTCCTATGGGGGATGCAACGAGCATGGTAAAATGGAAACTGGAGGATGTCGCCGGGGGAACGCGATTGTCGCTGGAACATTCCGGCCTGCCACAGGGATCCGAAGCATTTGGTTTGACTCTGGCACTGGACAAGGGTTGGGACGAACATATTTCCCGGATGCGCGCGTCGCTACATGACAGCGAATAGGATTATTCATCCTCAATGGCTTGGGCAGACTCTACCGGTTTGCCCTTGCCTGATCCGCCGCGCGGCCCTATGTGACGGTGTGGCGGGTTCTGCACTTCTCGTGTACGGGGTCCAATTCCGGTGGCCTTAAATAAATCCGAGGGAGCTGGCTCTGTTTAGATCCTGGTCTAATTACCTGGTGCCCACCTGTTAACGCAGGCCTCGGGAATTTACGCACCCCAACGGTCGCACTTTGGCGGGCCCGCCACACCTGAAATTCTAGGGCCCTTGTTACGCTGTTCAGCAGGTTTTCTGTTTGATTTTCGGAAATCTTACGCGCGCAGCACTTTCTGATAATTTACCAATCACCCCAAAATTTCAGCGGAACACCACCAGACAACGGGTTGCTTTCATCGGCAAAGTCGGATCAGATTTCGCTATACATCAGAGCAGGAGTATTTCGACATGTTGCACCGAATGCCCTATCAAATCGATAAAATTCAAGTTCCCGCCAAACGTGCCAAAACACTGGATCCAACGAAAGTTCAGGAAATCGCCGAAAGCATTCTGGACGAGGGCCAACAAACTCCAATTCAGTTGCGCAAAGCCGGTGAAAAATTTGTTCTGGTCGAAGGCCTGCACAGGTTGGAAGCGCTGAAAGCACTGGGAGAGCAGGAAGTAGAAGGTTATCTGGTACAGGCGCGACGCCATTGATAGTGGATGAGGAATAGCTGCCAGTACATTCACGCGGGCCCCGTATCTTAACCAGCCGCGGCAATTGGGATGGTGATCCGTTAACTGTGGTCGGGTAACGCAGGGATAAACTTTGGTAAAGTCAAAAATCCCGGCTCAGAATGCTTCCGGTTTTATTTCTTTCGCCATGTGATCCAACACCGCATTTACAAACTTTGGTTCTTTGCTATCCGGGAAAAAGGCCTTGGCCACATCAACAAATTCGACGATCACTACTTTTGGTGGTGCTTTGGTGTGGCTCAGCTCTGCCCCGGCGGCGCGAAACAAAGCGCGCAAGGTCGGATCAATACGGGCGATCGGCCATTTTGCTACTAGCGCGCGGTCAGTCAACTGGTCGATACCCGCCTGATGGTTCACCGCATCTTCAACAAGGTTACGAAACAAGGCCAGGTTGCCTTCGGCCATTTCTTCACCCTCATAGACGGCGCCAAATCGGTGATCTTCAAATTCAGCCAGAATCGCATCCACTGTCTGGCCGGAACTTTCCATCTGGAACAGCGCCTGAACGGCATATAGTCGCGCGGCAGATTTCATCTGGCGCCTATCCGGGGATTTGGTCATGCGGTCGTCGGATCTTTTGCATCACCTGCTATCAGGATTGAGTCTGGTAAAAAACCCACCCCTTTGTTTGGAGCACCCCATTTACGGGTCAGCGCGATCAGGTGCAGTGCAGCTGCGGCAGCACCGCCCCCCTTGTCTTGATCATCAGGGTCTGCCCGCACCTCTGCCTGGATCTGGTTCTCAACGGTCAGAATACCGTTGCCAATGCAACAGCCATCCAGCCCCAGCAACTGCAGCGCCCGGGAACTATCATTGCACACCGTTTCATAATGCGTTGTTTCGCCACGAATAACGCAGCCAAGGGCGACGTATCCATCAAAATTGGACTGGCGGTCAGCGATGCGGATAGCTGTAGGGATTTCCAGTGCACCCGGGACGTTGACAACCTCAAATGTAACGCTGGCTTTTTCTAGGACTGCAGTGGCACCAGCGATCTGGTTGTCATAGATTGCCTTGTAATAGGGGGAAGCCACGATCAGAACCTTTACCGGGTCGCTAAACTCGGGCAATGGCATGATGTAATGATCTTGCAAACTGGCCATGTCAGCCCTCCTGTTTGATCGCGCGGGTGCCATGGATTGACAGGCCGTAAGCTTCAAGCCCGACAAATTTTGGTTTGGGAGAGTTGGTGACAAGCGTTAGAGCAGACAGCCCAAGAGACGACAAAATCTGCGCGCCAAGCCCGTATTGGCGCAGGGTTTGCGGCGAAACCTGATCTTCGGTTACCAGTTTCATGGTTGTGTCGCGTAATAAAACCACAACACCGCGCCCTTCGCGCGCGATCAGGTTCATCGCGTCGCCAAATTCACCAGCCCTGCCCGGCCGACCCATTCCAACAACATCAAGCATCGGTTCAAGCGCATGCATGCGCACCAACACCGGATCATCGCCCGAAATATCACCTTTGATCAGGACGAAATGTTCATCACCATGTGTTTCATCCGCATAAATGCGCATGTTCCAGTCACCACCAAACTCAGATGTGATCAGGGTTTCCTTGGCCACTCTCACAAGGTTGTCGTTGCGACGACGATAGGCGATCAGATCGCTGATGGTTCCGATCTTTAGATTGTGCATCTGCGCAAAAGCCACAAGATCAGGCAGTCGCGACATGGTGCCATCTTCGTTCATGATCTCGCAGATCACGCCAGAAGGGTTTAGCCCGGCAAGCCGGCTGACATCAACCGCTGCTTCAGTATGGCCTGCGCGAACCAGAACGCCGCCGGTTCGTGCACGAAGCGGAAACACGTGGCCAGGCGTGGATATATCTGCCGCTGTCTTGGCTGCATCAATGGCGACTGCTACAGTGCGGGCACGATCATGCGCAGAGATCCCGGTGGTCACACCTTCCCGGGCCTCGATTGAAATGGTAAACGGTGTTTCGTGGCGTGAAGAATTATGCGACGCCATCATCGGCAGTCCCAGCCCGTCGATACGATCACTTGTCAGTGTCAGACAAATCAATCCGCGTCCGTGTGTCGCCATGAAATTGATGGCTTCTGGCGTGGCCATTTGCGCCGGGATCACCAGGTCGCCTTCATTTTCGCGATCTTCGTGATCAACCAGAATGAACATCCGCCCATTACGTGCATCTTCAATGATTTCCTCAACAGTGGAAATCGCGTCTTTGAATGTGGTGTCAAAAGTGTCTGTCATGGGATCCGTCCTTAGCGCAACAGGCAGATAGCGCAGGAAACACATGATTGCCAAGGTGTGTTTCGTGAATTGGCGCATATAAAATGACGCGCCTTAAGCACTTCAGCCACGTTCGTCACCATACCAAACCCTCAGGATGCCTTCGGCGAGGATATTTTCAAACAGAAGAAGCCGCAAACTCTTTGTCCGAAAAATATCCCCGCCGGAGGCAAACCGCACGAAGTGCGGAAAAAAATGCGCGCAACGCGCGCTCAGTTTTGAATTGGGGGTAAGTGGAAATTCTTTCAGTGTCTCAAGTCATTTGACCAACAAAATACCTGTCTGCGCTCAGGTAGCCGGCCAGTTTTCCAGCTGTAGACCATTCCCGTTCCAACGCCGTATCACCGACAAGCAGCACACCGTCCGCCGGCAAGCGGCGATCAAGAAGCGCGTCTTGTACGGCTTTGCGGCAGGTCGGCCAGTTGTCAAACGGGCTTGGGGCGGGGTAGGCCCCATCAAGCGTGCCAGCATCGTTTGATTTCAGGATATTGATCGTGGATAACTGCTTGTTTATAAATCCCAGACGATCACATTCGACGATGTCTTTCAGTTTTTCAACCTGCGCTAGGGGAATTTGTGTTTGTCCTTTGATCAATCGCAGAGCATTTGATGAAAACAGAAAACCCACCACATCGCGCCCTGTCGATGCCCGCACTGACGCATAGGTTTTATAGTCAAGCCCGATTTCCTGCGCCCGTCGCACCCTGTTGCGCAGAATTTCGATCGGCAAATGCGGGATCAGATCTTTGCGTGCTTTGGTCCAGCAATGTTTGCGCCAAGCAACACCCGCGTCCAGCGCGGGGCCGTTGTTATGCCCGGGTCCGGCAATCATTCGTCCCATTCCTGCAATCGGGCGACATAACGTGCCAATGTGTCGATTTCCAGATTGATGGAATCACCTGCTGCAACGCTGGCCCAGGTGGTGACTTCTTTCGTGTGCGAAATCAAGTTTACACCAAAATCTCGGCCGGAAACTTCGTTTACCGTTAATGATGTCCCGTTTAGTGCTACAGACCCTTTGGATGCAATGAAACGGGCAAGCTGTTCAGGTGCGCGAAGCGATACACGCGTACTATCGCCTTCATCCGCCACAACGATGACTTCAGCCACCCCATCAACATGCCCTGACACAATGTGCCCGCCCAATTCATCCCCGACCTTAAGCGCGCGCTCCAGATTGATGCGCTTGCCAGGTGCCCAGCCATTACGCCCGATATTGGTTTTTGAAACGCTTTCAGCGGAAATTTCCACATCAAACCAGTTTTGTGGGTCGAGCCCGAGTGCAACAACCGTCAGGCAGACGCCGTCACAGGCAATCGAAGCCCCGATATCTATGCCATCAATATCGTAGGATGTACCAATCCGGGCGCGCAAATCGCCGGTTTGTTCAGCTTTCAGAATAGTTCCAAGATCAGAGATGATGCCAGTAAACATTAACGTTCCTTTTCCTCAACATGGGTATCCTTTGAAGATCAAGGGGGCAAGGTCTTCCCACCAAATCCGAAGTCTGGAGATTGAATGATATGATTCCACTGAAATAAGGTTCATCTGATCATGGAAGATGCAATTATCGTGACTTGGCGCAGAATCCGGGCGATAGATGGTGCAGCATAAGCATAGCAGGCCGAGGGGCAGGATGAACAATCTGACAGGAACAGACAGGCGGTTTTTGTTCTTGCAGGGGCCACACGGACCGTTCTATCATCAACTTGGTAAAATGTTACGGGCGACGGGTGCAAATGTGTGGCGCGTGGGGTTCAATGCCGGCGATGGTGCGTTCTGGCCTGAACGCAAAAGCTATATCGCGTATACCGGCTTGCCGGCAGATTGGGCGGGGCAGTTTCGTGCCATATTGTCGGACAAACAAATCACGGATGTTGTCCTTTATGGTGACACCAGAAAAGTTCATGCTCAGGCGACAAAAATATCAGATGATTTGGGCCTGACTGTCCATGTTTTTGAAGAAGGATATCTGCGTCCTTATTGGGTGACTTATGAACGCGGTGGAGCCAACGGAAATTCGCGCCTGATGGGTATGAGCGTGAACGAAATGCAGACAGCGTTATCAAATGCGGAACTGGAAATACCAGAAGCACCGGGCCATTGGGGAAATCTGCGCCAGCACATGTTTTATGGGGCACTTTACCACTGGTTCGTGATGCTTAGGAATCGGGAATACAAGAATTTTCAATCACACCGGTCAATCGGCGTTTCCCGTGAATTCCTCTTACATTTCAAACGATTGTTGTTGATGCCTTGGCACTGGGTTGATCGCATTCACGCGACAAGGCGGATATATCGGGGTGGGTTCCCATATCATATTGCATTGTTGCAGCTAGAACATGATGCCAGCTTTCTGGATCATTCGCCATTCTCAAGTATGAGGGAATTTCTGTATCTTGTGATACAAGGGTTTGCGGAAAACGCACCAGTACACCATCATTTGGTTTTCAAAGCACACCCACTGGAAGACGGTCGCGCACCACTGCCCGCCGATATCCGTAAATTTGCCACTGAGTTTGGCATCCAAAAGCGCGTGCATTTCGTTCGCGGGGGCAAACTCGCGCAACTGCTGGACCACGCAAAAAGCGCTGTATCTGTCAATTCAACATCAGCGCAACAAGCTTTGTGGCGGGGTTTGCCGCTAAAAACCTTTGGGGCAGCAGTTTATGACAAACCCGAGTTTGTTTCCAACCAGTCCCTGTCTGATTTTTTCCAACGGCCAACCAGACCGGTCCCAAACGCGTATCATGATTACCGCTTGTTTTTATTGGAAACTTCGCAAGTTTCGGGTGGATTCTATTCTGCTTGGGGGCGACGTCAACTTTTTCGCCAGGTTGTTGATTTAATGCTGGCAGCAGACGATCCATATGATGCGCTGGCCAAAGGTACCGCGGCACCACGGCAACAGTTCACCCTCGTGAAAAAGAACCAATAATTCAAGTTATTGGCTTTATTCAGATAAATCTGTACTTTGGCGAAAAAGACTACCGAGGCAGCGTTTATAGGTCGAGGAGACCAAGAAGTGAGTATCATGTCATCGCGTAGGGCGAGGCTTGTCGCCCTTTTGGTTGCGCTAGCGACCTTGTCGTCCTGCGCATTGCCGCGTTCCGGCCCGAATAAACGCGAAATTTATTCCGGAGCTGTTCAGAAAAATGGCGATGCATTTATCGTCGAAGTGAACGATCATGTTACGCGTGCAACTGCCGTTGTTCCGGCGTTTGGGTTCAGCGAAGCGTTTGTCAGGGCGGGGGTCATCGGCTCAGATACAATCCAACCGGGCGACACACTTGGCCTGACGATCTGGGAAAACGTCGATGACGGACTTTTGGCAAGCGCGGGCACATCAGCAACTGTGCTGGAAGAAGTGCAGGTTGATGGATCCGGTTTCATCTTTGTACCATACGCAGGGCGTGTTCGTGCATCTGGCAACACCCCAGAAGCCATTCGCCGCATCATCACAGAAAAACTGGAAGGCCAGACACCTGATCCACAGGTCAGTGTGCGACGTATGGCCGGGGATGGCGCAACCGTATCAATTACAGGTGCTGTCGGGGGACAGGGCATTTACGCAATAGAGCGGCCAACCCGCACACTGACAGCGATGCTGGCACGTGCAGGTGGTGTTGCAATTGAACCAGAAATTGCACAAGTCACCATTTTCCGCGGCAAGCATCAGGCAAAAATCTGGTTTCAGGATCTTTACAGAAACCCGAACTATGACATCGCGCTGCGTGGTGGCGACCGAATTCTTGTTGAAGAAGACACCAGGGCATTTACCGCACTTGGCGCGACCGGCACGCAAAACCGGGTTCAGTTTACCACTCAGGCCTTGTCAGCAATAGAAGCGATCGCTCAGGTTGGCGGGTTGAATTCAGGCACAGCCGACCCGACGGGGATATTCGTTTTCCGAAACGAACCGGTAGAAATTGCCAGCCAGGTTCTTGGCCGCGACGATCTGGTTGGTACGCAAAGGTTGGTGTATGTGTTGAACCTCACAGATCCAAATGGTGTTTTCATCGCCAGGGATTTTGTAGTCCGAGACGGAGATACGGTATACGTTACCGAAGCACCATTTGTATCCTGGTCCAAGACGCTTAATGCGCTTACCGGATCACTTGGCACTGTGAGCGCGCTGAATAATCTGGCCGGTAATTGACACCGAACATGAATGCTAAATCACACTCGGATGCTGCCGGGGACAATTCTTCCCGGCGGCTTTTTGTTTATAACCGGGGTTTTTTGTCGCAAAAGCGCGTGCGTCGCATACTTGAGTTGTCTGACTGGTCAGTTCAACTTGGCAAGCCCGGTGCAAATGATTGGGTCGGTGTCTGGGGCAAAAGCCCCACCTCTCCGCGCGGCGAAGCGATGGCAGAGTACAGCAACACCCCGATCTTACGGGTAGAAGATACATTTCTGAGATCTCTACATCCGGGCCGTGATGGAGAGGCGCCAATCGGTTTGAATTTGGATGCACGGGGTGTGCATTTTGACAGTTCAGAACCTTCGGATATTGAACATCTGCTGATGACGCATCCCCTGGATGATACCGCGCTGCTGGATCGCGCGCGTGAGGCGATTGAACGATTACGCAACGCCCATTTATCTAAATACAATGCCTTTGATCCGGGTGCCAGCCTGCCAGATGCCCCTTATGTTCTGGTTATTGATCAGACACAGGGCGACGCATCGATAGAATTTGGCGGTGCAAATGCAGATACTTTCCGTGAAATGTTGGTATTTGCTCAGACCGAACACCCTGGCAGCCGCGTGATCATAAAAGCGCATCCGGAAACAGCTTCCGGGCACCGTGCCGGGCATTTTGGACCAGTAGACGAAACAAATCGCATTACGTTATTAACTGATCCAGTCAGTCCATGGGCACTGATGGAAGGTGCAACAGCCGTTTATACGGTTTCTTCGCAAATGGGGTTTGAAGCGATATTCGCCGGCCACAAACCAAGGGTTTTCGGGCAACCTTTTTATTCGGGTTGGGGATTGACCAGCGATGAAAATCCGGTGGCACGGCGTGAAAGGAAACTGACACGCGCCCAGTTATTTGCCGCCGCGATGATCCTGTATCCCGTCTGGTATGACCCTTACTTTGATCGCTTGTGTGAACTGGAAAAAGCGATCAGCACGCTTGAGGCACAATCTCGGGCGTGGCGGGCTGATCATCCGGGGTATATTGGAACCGGTATGGCATTGTGGAAACGCAAGCCTTTGCAACAGTTTTTTGGCGCAGACAAGCGGTTAAAGTTCGCCAAGTCGATCGATGTCGCGGCAGCGGACGCTGCTGAGGAAGGCCGGTCGGTTCTGGCGTGGGCCAGCACTGTGGATGACGCTTCGAACGCTTCGGTAATTCGTGTCGAAGACGGGTTCTTAAGATCTTGCGGTTTGGGCGCGGAACTGAACCCACCCTTGTCACTGGTAACTGACAACCTGGGAATTTATTACGATCCGGCCCGTGAAAGTCAGCTTGAAAGGTTGATCAGCTCGTCTGTCACATTGTCTGATGCGGCCCTTCGGCGCGCTGAGAACCTAACCTCTAATTTGGTGAAAGCTGGGGTTAGTAAATACAATCTTAAGCTCGCGAACACACCAGAATTACCAGATGGCCACAAAATTCTGGTGCCCGGTCAGGTTGAAGATGATGCCTCTGTCTGGCTGGGATGCAGCGACATTTGCACCAATCTTTCCATGCTGGAGTTTACCCGTGCTAAAAACCCGGACGCTTTCATTATTTTTAAACCACATCCCGATGTAGAAGCGGGGCTGCGAATTGGTCAAGTTGACGAAGCTCAGACGCTGAAATTTGCCGATGTGATTATGAATTCGGTGGAACCAGTGGCGCTGATCGACGCGGTGGATGAAGTCTGGACGATGACTTCACTGTTGGGATTTGAAGCGCTGTTGCGATCCAAACCCGTTACCTGCGTCGGGACACCATTTTACGCTGGTTGGGGGCTGACACAGGATTTCGGAAAAATCCCTGTTCGCCGCGCTGTAAAACCATCTCTTCCTGCCCTGGTTCATGCGGTACTTATTGATTATCCAAGGTATTTTGATCCGGTTTCCAATCTCCCCTGCCCTGTAGAAGTTACCGTAGAACGACTTGCAAACCGAACCATGGGCAATTCAGGATACACGAACCGCATACTTGCGAAATTGCAGGGCTTGTTTGCCAGCTATGCGCACCTGTGGCGCTAGCCGCAGCCCCATCTGTGCATCACGTCATCGCCCACATCGCGGGCTTCCAACAGCTTGAAGCGTGGCGCATTCGCCAGCCTTTCCATCCCCAT
>Ga0209344_10001520_pt1 | contig 29719 bp, 26 predicted proteins | sample Cruoilmetagenom6_FD_187293 | JGI IMG/M metagenome (GOLD analysis project Ga0209344, IMG submission 187293) | Oil polluted marine microbial communities from Coal Oil Point, Santa Barbara, California, USA - Santa Barbara Oil Seep Sample 6 (SPAdes)... | ecosystem: Environmental > Aquatic > Marine... | reverse complement strand
GCTTTGGCCCGAGGAAAAGCTGGTTCAAACGCTTCGGCGACGGAGGGATGAGCCCACCCAAAATTGGCCATCCTCGCGGTTCCGAGCGCTACGCGCAGGCTGAGCTCTAACGGTTCGCGTTCGGCAGGGGTTGCGATTTCGGTTGCGGATTTGAGACCAAGTTCGAGAGCGCCGATGGATTCCGGCAAGGCGTTGCCCATCAACAACTGTTGGCCGGCCGATAGGTAACTTTGAGCAGAGCGCTCATCGTTTCCGGCCCCGGCAAAGTGACGGGCAAGTTCCAATAGGTCCGGTTCGTCGGTTTCTTCGAGTGCCAATGCCAAGCGTTCATGAATACTGCGCCGGGCGGGAGCGAGAAGACTGGCATACGCCGCATCCTGCACGAGCGCATGCTTGAAAATGAAGCGCTCGTAGGACATTCCTCCGCGGCGAAAAATCAATTCGGCTTCCACCAGCTGATCGAGCGCCGTGGCGAGCTCGGTTTGTTCTAAGCGCAAGGCAGCTGCCAACATTGATGTATCAAACTCGCGCCCGATGCAGGCGGCGGCCTGGACGACGCGCTTGATGGGGGCAAGACGGTCGAGCCGCGCCATCAAGGAATCCTGCAGCGTCTCCGGAATGGCGAGCTCAGGCAGCGGGCGGGCTAATTCGTAACGATCGTCGACTTGTTTCAAGATCCCCGCCTCAAGCACGGTCTTCGTCAACTCTTCAACGAAAAGCGGGATGCCGTCTGTGCGAGAAATGATCCGATCCAATACTTCGTCCGGCAACTCCTTGCCATCGGCAACCCGTGTCGCAATCGCACACGCGTCGCTGCGTGCGAGCTTGTTGAGTGAATGTACCGTGACGTGGCCATAGCCGCTCCAGCGCGCGTCGAATTCCGGGCGGAAAGTCATCACGGCGAGGATGGGGAGATCGCCAATGCGATCCAACAGCGCATCGAGGACCTCAAGGCTGGAGGGATCGATCCAATGAATGTCCTCGAAGAACAGGACAACCGGCTGGCGAACGGCAAGGCGGGCGATCCGGTCGACAAGTGTCTCGATGATCTGCTGTTTGCGTCGTTGAGGTCCCACATCAAGTGATGCGTAGCGTTCGGAGTGAAGACCTAGCAGCCCTGCAAGCACGGACGGAGCCGAACCGGGCTCATCGATAATGTCAGTAAGATGCTTTTCAAGTCGATCCAGCCTCTCCTCGACCGTGTTGTCAGCCTCAAAGCCGGCTGCGTTTTCAATTTCCGCGATCAAGGGTTGAAAGGCAGCGTTGACTTCGTGCGGTGAGCACTGAAGTCGCAACACGTGACAGGTATCGGGATCAAGGGTATCCAAGAATTCGCGAATGATCCGGCTCTTACCAATTCCAGCTTCACCGCAAAGCTGCACCACCTGTCCTTCACCTGCTGCACTCAATCGCCAACGATCCGCCAAAAGTCCTATTTCGTGGGCGCGACCGACAAACCTGATGAGACCTCCTCCATGCTGCGCCTCAAATCGCATCTGATTGTGCGCAACCCTCAGCACCCGCCAAATTGTGACGGGATCGGAAAACCCTTTGAGATTGACCGCACCGCGCTCTTCAAGATCGAATGCACCGCCGATGAGGTGTCGAGTGGTGGTGGCGATAATCACTTCACCGGTATTAGCCTCAGCCTGCAACCTGGTCGCGAGATTAGGTGTGGCGCCGGCGACCGCACCGACTTCTTCCGCCATACCAACCCGGTCACCCACCACAACAGGCCCGGTCGCTATGCCTGAGCGCGCAGCCAAACAGTTGCCTGATGCCTGCATGCCGCCGGTTCCAGCCACCGCCGCGAGCGCAGCGCGAACCGCCCTTTCTGCATCGTCTTCATGTGCGTTTGGCCAGCCAAAATAGGCCAGCACCCCATCGCCCAGAAGCTTGGCAACATAGCCGCCATGCGCCTTTACGGCTTCTGCCACCTTGTCGTGGTATCGCCCGAGCAAGGCCCGTAAATCCTCGGGATCCATGCTCTCAGACAACTCGGTTGAGCCGGCAAGATCGCAGAACATGACGGTGAGCTGCCGACGCTCTGCGTCTGCTTGCGGCTCGTCTGTGGCCGCTTCGCGCGGCACCTCCCGCAACGCCGCGATCAGCTTTCGGCGATGGCCAAGCGACAAGCCAAGCTCCTTCAGGTCATCGTCAGAAAGGTGCGGCAGGGTTTCAAAGTCGACATCGTTCTGGGCGAGTACTTTGCTGTACTTGCCCAGACCCTGCTCCTCCAACCAGTTTGCAAAGTCTTTCATCGCCACATGCCGAATAGTGTGAATTTCGCCAAAACTTGCCTCAAATTCTATAGCAACTTCGGAAACCTGGCAAAGTTCTTGTTGCTTTAACGTTGAACAATCTTGAAGCGATCAAGCCTAAGTTTCCAGCGCAATTTCCGGATCAACGTTTGCTGTTGTCGAATTTGCTTGCGGCTCGCGTGAACGGCCGCTCTTCAGGCGGTGGTTCAGCACAGATTTTCGCTGTGTTGCGGCGAGAAAAATTCTGCGAGCGCACGCAGCGAAAATGAACAGGTCCGGATCGGGCTCACAGCCGACCTCGGAGGCGGCGAAACATCTGCCAAATAACGACCTCGGCCGTCGTCACAGACCGGCCCTTAGCCGCCATTTGCGTCGCCGAAAAACTGACCTCACCACTTCCCCGAACCAGCCATTCGTGAATGATGCGGCATTTTCAATTTGGCAATGACCGGGTCGCGGGACAAAGCTGCCTTACTGCATCGACAAAAGAAAGTCTGCTTTTCGTTTCCGACTTCAAATACCGACTTCGCAATCGGCGGCGCCTTCTGTTTGTTGAAGTCCAAAGCAAAACCACATAGAGAATTGTATCTATCTAAAACAATGACAGATGTTAAACATCTGGGCCCGGTCCTTTAAAAAGCTGATGCGCCATTCGCATCGTAATTCCTTAGATGGAGCTCGAAAGCAACTTCCTTGGAACTTGGCGTTTCCGATTGCTTACACGTCTTCGGAGGTTGGTTTTTCGCCGGTCTCAGATTACTGAAAGACAGGCACATTCTGCCAAGTGATTGACACGCTGTGTCGTGCTGCCCTGAACAAAAGCACTGACAGTTCCTAAACCGCGGCGACCAGTCACGATCAGATCAGCGCCACAAGACTTGGCACATTCGACGACATTATCCGCAGGATCACCGTTTTGTACGTGGGCTTGCGCGATTGGTCGACTGTGTTCTTCAGCAATCGCTTTGCCCGTTGCGATTATTTTATCTGCAGCAGCCTTCACTTCGTCGACAGATGGCATAGTCGTGACAGCGTGATAACCTGCGACAGCACCCATAGCGAAGGCAACCGTCTGCGGCTGAGGCGTGTGAACAAGATATATCTCGGATTCGTATTTCTGGGCCAGATCACATGCCAAATGCAGTGCTCTATCTGACATTTCTGAACCGTCCAGACCAACAACGATTTTCTTAAACATATCAATTCTCCGCTTGCTTCGTCGCTAACAACAATGGCGGAAAGACCATCCGGAAGTATTGACGCGGATCAAAGTTCCCCAATTTTTTGCTACTATAATATGAGTGTGCGTTTCGGAGGCCACCAATGGATATTGAACTATATAAAAACGTCTTACTGAAACGCCGAGAAATGCTGGCCGGGCATTTAGAGAAACTGGAAGATAGTCTGGATGAAATACCAGATAAAGACTGGGAAGATCGTTCATCGGAGCGTCAGGGCGACGAGGTTTTGGAATCCCTTGGACACTTGGAACTGTCCGAATTGAAACGCATCGATGCTGCGTTGGCCAGGATCACAGCAGGTACTTACGGCTCTTGTCAAAAGTGTGGGGATCCTATCTCGGACGAGCGGCTAAATCTTCTGCCTGACACTCCATTTTGCAAACAGTGCGCCTGATTTTTATTGCAGCTTCACGATAGGTGCACGCAGCCAAATTCAGGTTTGACCACCACATTTTTCTGAAAACGTAAGGAGATAGTGATGCCCAAAGCCAAAGGACCAGAGCCTCTGTCTTCTGATATGTTGTGTTTCTGGAGATGCGAACAGGATTTCGATTTCAAATCAACTGCGGAACTTTCAGAGGCAAAATCCTGGCTGGGGCAAGACCGGGCGGTAGACACCATTCGTATGGCTGCGCAAATCGGCCACAACGATTTCAACGCATTCGTTCTGGGCAATGCAGGAAGTGGGAGGCAAAAGATTGTCCGCTCGATTTTGGACAATGCCGCTGCAGTGAAAACGCAGCCTGATGACTGGGTTTACGTCAACAATTTCGAACAGCCACATATGCCGACCGCCATGAAATTGCCTGCAGGCATGGCTAAGAAACTCAAATCGACAATAGAGACCCTGATTGATGAACTGGCCAACGACATTCCGGCATTGTTTGAATCAGAGGAATATCAGACCCGCCGACGCACCATAGAACAAAGCTTCAGCACTGCCCACGAACAGGCGATGAGTAAGATTTTCGAGAAGGCCCGCAGCAATGGGCTTGGCATTCTCCGTGGCCCGATGGGTTTTACTGTAACTGGCATGAAGGACGGCGAAGTTCTTAAACAGGACGAATTTGAAGCGCTGGATGAGGAAGAACAACACCAGATTGAAACAGCTATTGAAGACATCCAAAAAGCCTTGTCGGAGGTGCTGAAATCAGTGCCCGCCAGTGAAAAGGATCGTAGACGACAGGTTGAAGACCTGAACTATTCCATGACAACCGCAGGCGTGGATCAGGCTATTGGTTCGGCTCAAAATGCGCTCTTGAACCAAGAGCACATAAAAGAATATCTGGCGGCAGTGCGTCGGGATGTCATCGAAAATGCTGAGCTGTTCCTGATACAAGATGAAGGTGCCGAGATAGGTGCCTTCCCGGTAGCGACCACCAAACATTATGCCAAGCCGCAGTTTCAACGTTATCGCGTCAACGTCATGGTGTCGCACGAAACAGGCGGTGCGGATGGTGCACCGGTGGTGCAGGAAGATCTACCTACATTGGCAAATCTTATTGGTCGCATCGATTTTTCTTCGGAAATGGGGACACTGGTCACAGATTTTACAAAGATAAAACCGGGTTCATTACATCGTGCAAATGGTGGTTTTTTGGTGCTCAAGGCGCGCGATGTTCTGACAGAGCCGCTGGCTTGGGATGCGCTGAAACGCAGCTTACGCACCGAAGAAGTGTCGATATATTCTCCGGCGGACAGGTTGAGCCTGACGTCGACGCTTTCGCTTAAGCCCGACCCCATTCCTCTTGAAGTCAGAGTGATCCTGATTGGGGAACGCATGCATTATTATCTGCTTGCCGCGCTTGACCCCGAATTCAACCGCCTTTTCAAACTGGAAGCGGATTTTAACGATCACATCGATATCGAAGAAGCGACAGTGTCAGCATACGCCAGCTTGCTGGGATCTTTGGCCCACAGTCAGGGAATTCGGGCGCTCACCGCTGCTGCTGTGGCGCGCGTCTTTGTTGAAAGCACCAGGATGACCGGAGATACTGAACGGCTTAGCCTTAATGTCGATGAGCTTTCGGATGTTCTGCGGGAAGCTGATTTTTGGGCAGGTCAAGATGAACGGGACGATATCGACGCAGCAGATGTCGAAAGAGCCTTGTCAGAAAGGGAACGGCGTGCCAGCCGCGTTCGGGAACTCAGCCAGCAATCGATTGCACGGGGCACGATACTGATTGATACCGACGGCACCCGTGTCGGACAGATCAACGCCTTGTCGGTGCTTCAGATCGGAGATTACCGATTTGGCAAACCCTCTCGATTAACTGCAAGAACCCGCATGGGCAGTGGCAAGCTGATAGATATCGAACGAGAGGCCGATCTTGGAGGCCCTTTGCATTCCAAGGGCATGCTTATCTTGCAGGGGTTTCTGGCAGCGACCTACGCCACCAACGCACCGATGTCGTTGTGGGCGAGTTTGGTGTTTGAACAAAGTTATGGCGGGGTAGATGGCGACAGCGCCTCGGCAGCAGAATTGATCGCGGTTCTGTCATCGCTGGCAGATGTTTCCTTGGATCAGTCTTTTGCGATCACCGGGTCGATCAATCAGTTTGGTGAAGTACAGGCCATTGGCGGTGTAAATGAAAAGATCGAAGGCTTTTTCGATATTTGCAACGCGCGCGGCCTGACTGGGCGTCAGGGGGTGCTTATCCCAACTGCGAATGTCAAACACCTTGCCCTGCGCAAACGGGTGGTCGACGCGGTGGAGCGGGATGAATTTCGGATCATTCCGATGACGACGGTATTTGATGGCATTGAAACCCTGACCGGGATGAGCTGCGGGAAACGTGGCAAAACCGGAACGTTCCCCAAGGCGAACTTCAATCGCCGCGTAGAGGACCAACTGATGCATTTCGCCGACCTGCGGAAGTCATTTGCAAAATCCGCCAAGGCAGAGGGTGGAGACAATGAAAGCGAATGAGATGAAACCGAAACTTCGGGTTGTTCTCGGGGCGACCTGTTACGTCGATGCAGAGGCTACGATGCATTTGTCGATCCAGCTTGCGCGATTGGTGGGTGCTGAAATCCACGGGGTGCTGGTGAATGACGGAACGGTATTTTCAGCGGCCCGCGCATCGAGCACCCGCACGGTCACATTTTCGGGAGAAACCTCGGTAAATGTAACGGTCGAAGCCATCAGCTCAGCATTCAGATCGGACGCACGCATGTTTGAGCAACGCCTGAAGATACGTGCGGACAAGGCAACATTGAACTCTGGCTTCAGCACACAAGATGGCAAGTTGTTTCCCGCTCTGGAGCACTTGTCCAAGCCGGGGGATTATGCGGTATTGGGTTTCCGACGCGCCATTTATGATGGGGATTGTCTGTTTGTCGCATTGGGGGAAAACGAGAATTTCGACAACCATCTCAAGCTTGCTGTTCAACTTTCAACACGGTTGGCCAAACCGATAATCATCAGCGCGAGCCCATCGTTTCATGGTGCTATCAAAGGCTGGTTTTCCCAAACTATTACGCCGTTACCCGCGATGGTATCCTATACGGGAACCTCAGGTTTGCTTTCTCAGCTTGAAACGCTAAGCCCGGTTGCGGTTCTTATGGCAACCGGACAACACTATCGCGCGCCTCTTGCGCAGATAATCGACGCGGCGCGTTGCCCGGTCATCGTTCCAACATAAGACAGCTGTTTGTGTGTCCGGTTGGTACTGAAATGCTGTAACCTGCCGATCCGTCACAAAGCGTTCAGCGGCACCTTGAGCACCGGATTACCATCCTCATCTTCCGGGATTTCACCGCCGCGCATATTCACCTGAAGCGATGGAATGATCAGCCGCGGCACGTCTAACTGTGCGTCCCTTTCGGTGCGAAACCTGACGAAGTCTTCTTTGCTCTTGCCAGAACCCACGTGGATGTTGTTGGTCTTTTCCTCGACCACCGTTGTTTCCCACATGATATCACGTCCGTCTGGTCCGTAGTCATGACACATGAAAAGCCGCATATCGTCAGGCAGGGCCAGCACCTTCTGGATCGAGTCATACAGCTGGCCAGCATCGCCACCCGGAAAATCTGCGCGCGCAGAACCACCATCGGGCATAAACAGCGTGTCACCGACAAAGGCTGCATTTCCGATCACATGCACCATACAGGCCGGAGTATGCCCTGGCGTATGAATTGCAAACGCCGTCGTGGTTCCGATCTGATAGGTTGCCCCGTCCTCGAACAGGGCATCAAACTGGCTGCCATCCCGTTCAAATTCGGTCCCTTCGTTAAAGACCTTGGCAAAGGTATCCTGAACGATGGTGATGTTCTTACTGATGCCAATCTTTCCTCCAAGCTCGGCCTGAATGTAGGGTGCGGCCGAAAGGTGATCGGCGTGAACATGGGTTTCAATCAACCACTCAAGGTTCAGGTTGAATTTTCGGATATAGTCGATGATTTCTTCCGCGTGGCCATGGCTAATACGCCCGGCGGCATAATCGATATCCATCACGGAATCGATCACGGCACAGGACTTGGATCCCGGATCCATCACAACGTAGCTGATTGTGTTGGTTGCCGGATCGAAAAAACCTTTCACTTCTGGCCTGATGTCCATGTTTATCGGGTAATTCATTTGTCAGCCCTTTCTGCCATTTACTGTTTCAGCGCATCCGGCGTTGTATCAATTTTGCGCAACCTATCCCGGCGACAAGTGCGGCAACAAAAAGGAACACTTCGCTTTTCCCGGTACCAAGCGCAGGCAATGCCCCGCCGGGGCAGAAACCGGCAATTCCCCATCCAACACCAAACAGCGCCGATCCACCGATCAGGCGTGTATCAAGTGTGCGATTGGTCGGGACCTGAAATGCGTTATCCAATAACGGGCCTGGGCGGCGCAAAACGATCCGATAGCCGATGAAGGTCACCACGACAGCGCCACCCATTACAAAGGCCAGGCTGGGATCCCACGTGCCTGCAAAATCAAAGAAATTCAGAACTTTGGCCGGATTTGCCATGCCCGAGATCGAAATTCCAAGACCAAAAACAAGCCCTGTCACATATGCCGCAAGCAATCTCATCAGACCGCTCCTGCCAAGTGCCGAATGACATATACAGTGAGGCTTGTGGTTGCCATGAACGTCAGAGTTGCAACAATTGATCGTGGCGACAGCCGTGCGATACCACACACCCCGTGCCCGGAAGTACAGCCGCTACCAATGGTAACCCCGACGCCGACAATGAACCCACCGATCATCAAGGCCGGGGTGGAAATAGGCACATCGATTACCGGAAAACCACCTGTGAACACCAGATAGGCCAGCGGCCCGCTGATCATTCCGGCTAGCGTTGCGACCCTCCAAAGCCAGTTCCTTTGCGATGTTGGCGTTATGGCCCCGCTGAATATTCCCGTCGCGCCCATAATTCGGCCCAGGAACAGCATCATCATGACGGCAGCTAGCCCGATCAAGGCGCCTCCTAATGCCGATGTGGCAGGTGTAAATTCGGTTATCACAACAAGTCCTTTCATACCCGGTTTAGACAACGGTTCCGGTGACACATTGATTAGCAATAATGGCATGAAAAACTGATATTGTTTTGATCCGTGTCAAACCGATTTTTGATGGCGGTTTCGCGCACTATTGCGACAGCTGAAAGCAGATTTCTTGGATCCACGGTAACTACGGCAATCCTTAGTGAAAACATCCAGAACTTCAGAACAGGCAAAAACCGAATATTTCGTCGATGACCAAAATCGCCTCGTTACGAAACACAGGTCGGGTGGCGCATTTCGGAAAACACATTGACGAAGGTTAGCAGCCAAATGGCGCAGTGTTACCTGCCAACTTTGCTGAATGGTTTGCCATGTCTCGAACAGATTGTTCATAGATAGTAAGTTACAAATGGTGCCCCAGAGGATGCATATCAAGCCGGTAATCCTCGGCTACTTCGAATACGGTTTTGTTGGGAATTTCATACCAGTGCTCATCTGGCGTAACCGGTTCCGATGCGATTTCGACCGCCTGATACATCGTTGAAGCCTTATGGCGGACATGCGATTTATTGCAGATCGGGCAGGAATAGACATGGTCGCGAAAGGTGCGAAAAAGGGATCTGTTGTAGCGCGATCCAACCAGTTGCCGACCGTCAGTGAGAATAACGTTCAAGCCAGGCCTGGCATCGGGATCAACGTCACGGCACCAGATAATGATTTGCTCCAACCCATGCCGCACAGTTTCCATCAGCCCCTTCTCCGGGTGGCGCAGAAACAAGCTAAGAAGATAACGAAAAATGTGTTCGCTATCTGTTTCACCCAGTATCTCGGACAGATGGAGCATATCCATGTGTTTTCGCATAAGGGGACGGACCTGTTCGAAATTTGTCACTGTACCGTTATGGGCAAAAATCCAACGTCCGTGATGGAAGGGGTGGGTGTTTTCTATGCTGGTCCCTCCAACAGTTGCCCGCCTTACATGCGCGACGACAGTTCTGGCGTAAACTCGCGCGGCCTTTCGCGTAAAGTGCTCGCCATGGAACGCTGCCCAGGTCTGTTTCTCGATGATTGGAACCCCGTCGAGATAATCCGCAACACCCCAGCCGTGGCCGTGCGCGTAGCCTTTTATGTCGCTCTTGCTTTGTGCCATCAACGCATTCTGCGCCTTGACCAGCCCACATTCTACTTTGGTCGGTTCATTGGCATGCATAGCATATAGGCGACACATTTTCCGGCTCCTTTCCAACCCAAAATCCACCATTTTTGATCTTGGGGATATGATCTTGATCAATTTAATTTTTAACACCGACGTCTAACAATATCTTATGGCCGATTCGAAACCTATAGCCCGGTACGGTGACATCGCCAGAGCATTGGCAATGGACGAGCCGGCCCTGATTTCGTCGCTCGACTTCGGTCCTTTTGTCAGACAGGGAATTGGCAAGGGTCCTCGGGTACTCATCGGAGATCAGTCGGAAATCAGTTTAATGACCTCAGCGCATCTGGCATTTCTGGATCACCGAATGGCGCTGCTGGCGCGACCAGGTGACATCGTTGTCGTGCGGCAACGCGATACGGATTTCGAAAACTATCTCGCGGATCACCTGGGGTTCAGCAACGTTACATTTTTAGAGAGCGCAAGCGGAAGTGAGCCGGTCACAAGATGGGCGCGAAAATCAATTGACCACACCCAGATGCTTGCCAACATCGCCGCCAAAAACGGGGGCCTTACGCTCATGCCCTATCTGACCACCGGCAATACATGGCGTTTAGCACAGGCTATCGGTGAAAAAGCTCAACAGGTCGTGCATGTCGCCGGGCCCTCGCCACGGGTTGCGCGCCGGTCAAATGACAAGCTGTGGTTTACGACCCTGGCACAGCGGATTTTGGGGCGCGAAGCAACACCTCCGACGCTTTTTTCATATGGTCCGGCGGCAACCGCGGGATTAATTGCGCGCTTGAGCAAATCGTCTGATCAGCTTGTGATCAAGGTGCCGGACAGTGCCGGTTCAGCAGGAAACGTGCGGCTGGACAGCGAAATCCTTGGCGCGCTATCCACAACCGGATTGCGGCGGCTGGTTCTGGATCGGTTGCATGCAACCGGCTGGCAGGACCGCTATCCGATCCTTGTCGGGGTCTGGGACAGCAACGTGCGCTGTAGCCCATCGGTGCAGTTGTGGATACCGCCGATTGCAGAAGGGCCGCCGATTGCAAAGGCGATTTTCGAGCAACATGTTCACGGGCTAGAGGCCGCATTTGTCGGCGCGGTCCGCTCAACTCTCAGTGATGCTTTGCAAAACAAACTTATCGATGAAGCCACATCTATCGCCACCGTCTTGCAGCAAATTGGATATTTCGGCGCTTGTAGTCTGGATGCGGTGATCTGTCCGGGTGATGACGGCAACGACATTATTCATTGGATTGAGTGTAATGGCCGTTGGAGCGGCGTTTCGATCCCATTGACAGCAGCAGAAGATCTTATCGAACCACAGTACAAAAAAGGGTTGTTGATTGTTCAGGAAATTTTTGACGGGCGCTGCGTCGCGACAAAGACCGTCACGAACCTACTCTCAGATCTGATGTTCAAACAGGGATATACAACGGATGGTTTGATACTGATGTCTCCCCTACGCAATCACCGGGGGGTTTCATTCAATGCGTTGGTGGTTGGTCCGACGACGAAAATCGTACGGGAAGTAATGGCGCAAGCCCGAAACCGCATAAAGACGAAAATGCAAGCTGTACCCGCCTGACCCGCCACCTGCGAAAACGATCTGTCGGTAACTGAGCAAGATCAAGTTACAAACAATCTTTGTGGCATAGAATAGGGTAAATCTTACTGAGGTACGCTATGCACTCAGACGTTGTGTAGATTTTCACCTGGCAGGGTTCAATGTCTACCTTCATGCAAGCTGGGGGTTAAATGCCACGCGCACCCATTCTAAGGAGAAACGACAATGCCAATCAAAACCATTCTTGTTTGCCTGACAAACGCAGAACACGCAGATAACCTGATGAAACTTGCTGTGCCTCTGGCGCGTGAACACAACGCGCATTTGATTGGTCTTCATACGATTGAGGCCCTGATTGTTTACCCCGGCATAGCAATGCATGTTCCAGGCCCCGCTTTCGCCCAGTTCAATGAAAGCCAGAGAACACAAGCCAAAGAAATTGAAGATATTTTCAAAAAGCATACACGAAATGAGGATTTCATCAGTGAATGGCGGCTTCTGAAAACCCAATCCACCTGTGCCGCGGACCGTATGGTTGAATGTGCAAGAGCAGCCGACATTGTCATTATGTCCCGGGAGGATCGAAACTGGGACCGCGCAGATCAGAGTCATGCGCAGGATCGTGTTATCCGCGACGGTGGTCGTCCGGTCATCGTCGTTCCACACGAATATGAAGGCGGCGCTATCGGAAAAAGCATTTTGCTTGGTTGGAGCGAAACACGTGAATCCACCAGAGCAGCCCATGACGTTATTGCCGTAGCGGCCCCCGATGCGTCGGTCGGGATCATGCGGGTCGGTTCCAAAGGAGACGATGAACTTGGCGATGCCAATGCAAATGCTCTGGCAGAGCATCTTGATCGCTGGCAGATGAAAGCAACGGTCATCCACCGGGCCAAAGATGGGCACAGTGTCGCTGAAATGCTGAATCGAGAAGCGTTCGAGACTGGCGCCGATTTAGTCGCCGTCGGGGCATTCGGCCATTCACGCACCTATGATTTCGTGATTGGTGCAGCAACCTACGACTTGCTGCGAAACGCGAACCTACCTGTGATGTTTTCCAAGTAAATGGAAACACTCGCTAAACCGTAAATTGTCGCTCGGGAATGTCGTTGCCATATCTAGAGGGCGAGCTTCGGAACTATTGCCGTTGCCCAGCGTAATCCTTCAAGGCCGGGACTGCGTTCATAAAACGAGGATAAAGGCGTTGTCCTTGACAACGTCATCGGCGCATCACTGTTGATGCATGGCGATCTGGCGTATCAAGCGGTCTCGCTCATTCATCAAATCGAGGATCATGCCGATACCCGCAGCGTTAATACCCAGATCCCGGCGCAGCCGCCCTGCCTTTCGGGCTCTGACAATATTGTAGCCGTAAAACCGCCAGTCACTTTGTTCAGGTCCATCCGGGTCTAAAACACCATGATCTACCAGTTCAACAATCCAGCCCTGTTCAACCCGGCAGAACCGGCACAGTTCCATCAGGTCCATTGCATCGACGATGTCGCTGGCATGTGTTTGAAGCTTCGTCTTTTTCATCTACGTCACTCCCATTTTCTTGCGCGGATCAAAAGACATCTCCCGAGCCATTTTTTCAAAGAATTGCCGGCCGGTTTCTGTTTCCACCGGTGGATTTACGATCGTGATATGAGCGTAGAGATCACCAGAACGTGCGCCCGGAAGCCCCCGGCCTTTCAGGCGTAGTTTTTGTCCGGGTCGTGTGTTTGCTGGTATCTTGATATCAACCTTGCCTGCAGGTGTGGGCATAGCAACCTTGCCGCCAAGCGCCGCCTCCCACGGAGTAACCGGTAAATCCATATGCAGATCATGCCCGTCCGGGCGATACATTGGATGCGGCGCAAAGGAGACTTCCAGCAGAACATCACCGGCTGCTCCATCCCCCTTTATTCGTAGGTGCTGGCCCTCTTGAACACCCTTCGGGATGTGCACCGCCAGCCTGCGCTCCTGCATCCGTACACGTCCTGATTGGTCCATGTCAGGAACCTGCAGGATCAAGTCGCGCGATGCGCCGTGATACACATCCTCGATATCAACGTTAATCTTTGCAAACTGATCCCGCACCATCCCGTGGCGACCCTGGTCATATTGCTGTTGGCGAAACAGGGTTTCAAAGAAGTCACTGAAGGCGTGATCGTCAGAAGAAGACGTTTCCGAAAAACTATACCCCTGTTCCCATCCCGGAGGTGGCTGGAAATTCCCGGATCGTGGCCCTGCATTGCACAGATCATCATAAGCCGTGCGTTTCTCGGGGTCTTTCAGTACCTCATAGGCCTCACTTGCTGCCTTGAATTTGTCTTCGGCTTCAGGCCCGGGATTCACGTCCGGGTGAAATTCACGCGCCAGTTTGCGGTAGGCGCGTTTTATCGCGCTGTCATCTGCATCGCTGGCGACACCCAGCACCTTGTAATAGTCCTGAAATTCCATGTGTTGTGCCCTTACACGGTTGACGCAACCATGATCTCACAAATGAAGCTCCGACGTTTTGATCAAGATCATTTGAATGCCTCAGCCACTTTGAATGAAATACAGCGCCACCAGCGAACAAATATAAATGCTTAACACCGCCCATGAATCCAAACCCGCCCCCAAAAACCGCGGAGTTTTGCGCACCAGAATGCCTGCGACATAGATAGCTGAAACAATCGCGCCGCACACCAGGCTGAATTGCGCAACCTGGTCGATCTCGGCCAGAATTGGCCCGCGACGATAGACCAGATCAGCCGGAAAGATCAGGGCAAGCATGATCAGGTTGCTGCCGAAGATATTGGAAATCGCCATCGTATAGGCCCCCATACGGGCGGCGGCGATTGTGGTACTTAACTCGGGCATGGAGGTTGCAGCGGCAAGTAACGCCGTCCCGATAAACGACGAGCTGACGCCAGATTGCTGTGCAATAATCTCAGCCCGGTCTACTGCAATGTATCCGGCCGCAAGGATCATCAGCGCCATGGATGTACTATGCACGAACAGTTTCAGGTGAGACCACTCTGCAACCGTGTCTTCGCCAACAAAAACCCCTTTGCGGTCGCTGTCGCCGGGGATGTCTATTGGCGCCCAGGTACTACGAGTGTCATATCGTTTCAAGAATCCGACAACTGCCGGATAGGCAATAAACAAAACCAGTGCCCCAACCCCAACTGAACCGAAAACGGTCACTTCCTTGAGCAAGGATATCGCCAGAATAAAATTCAGGAAAATCACCAGAAACACAGCTTCCAGTGCGTGGGTGGGTTTGCGCGGCCAACTGGTAAGCGCATGGCGAACAACAAACAAATCGATGACCGCAAGAATTGCCGTCTGCATGGTTACGCCGCCAAACATGTTACCCAATACCAGTGGGGCGTTTCCGGCGTGAGCGCCAGTCAACGTGGTGACGATTTCAGGCAGTTCAGTGATGGCCGCCAGAAAAAACAGCCCGATGAATTCGCGTGTCAGATCGAACCGTTCCGCCAACGCGTTGCCGAAGGTAACCAAACGAGTGCCGGCAAACCACACCATGGCAGTGGCCAGAGCAAAAAAACCCAAATTGGCCCATAGCGGTAATTCAGCAAGCATCGCAACCTCCAGATTTAGCCACCTTTGGTGAAGGCAACATCATTGTCAGGATAACAACAAGGGTCCGAACAGCATTATCAAACAGGTTACGACACCGACGATCGGACACAAAATTGGTACGGTGAAGGTATTTTCCGGCGCTGGCTCTCCCCGTAGCTTGAGGATCACAAGCGACAGGTTCACCAGCCCAAATACCGCGAGGATGATCTGTGAAGTCAGCGACGCCAGAAAATCAAGCGGCGCTATCAGTGCGAAGATCAGCATTGCTGCGGTAATGAGAAATGTTGCCGTGCGCGGTGTTCGGCGATGAGGATCGACCTGTGACAGGAACTTTGGCAACCGCCCCTTTTTGCCAAGCCCATAGATGACACGGGCGGCCATGATGATCTCGATCACCACACCGTTGAGCGTTGCAACAATCGCAATCAGGGTAATAGCCAATGGCGACATACCAGTCAGGCGTTCAAACAGCAGGCCTATTGGCGCCCTCGAGCCTGCCAAATCCGGCCCCGGAACGGATTGAACGGCAACAAACATGACAAGAAAATAGATGACCGTGACAGCAATCAGCGAAATGATAATCGCCCAGGGCATTGTCCGTCTGGGGTCTTTGGTTTCTTCCACCAGATTGACGATGTCATCAAAGCCAATGAAGGCAAAAAACGCGATCAGCGACGCCAGGAAAACACCTTTCAACGCCAGGGCATCTGAAAAAGGTGGGAAGGCCGTGGGTAATTCGTGAAGCATGCCAGGGTTTTTTAAAAAACCCGCCACCACGATGATAGCCAGTCCAAGAATTTCGATCACAGTCAAAACCCCGGCAAACCCGACAGATTCCTTGATGCCGCGTGCCGCGAGCATGCCCATTGTCAACACAATGACCGACACGATCACGCTTTGCGGTAAATCCACCAATTCCGCGACATACCCGGCACAACCGAGGCTGATCGCAGCGCCGGCAATTGTTGCCGCGAAAATGATCGACAGACCGACCCCAAGCGTCAGCCAACGCCAGCCAAACGCCGCATCGACATAGACGGCCTCGCCGGCGCTTTGCGGAACCCGGCCCGAAAACTCGGCGAAACTAAGCGCGCTGAAGGTCATGACAAAAGCAGCGACCAGAAATGCCGAAGGGGCGTAAAGGCCAGCTTTGGCAGAGGCCTCGCTGATCAGAACGTAGATACCAGCGCCGATGGTGATCCCCAGACCATAGAGAACCAGAAGCGGCAAACCGATTGCCCGGCGTAATTCCGGTTCGCCTTTATTCACAGATTTTTCCAGAGGCTGCATTTTTTCTCCAAATTCGCTTTAAACATTCTTACGGGATAACGATCAGAGAACTTTGATCTGGATCACAGCAGACAACCCGTGTGTTCCGGCAATCTGAAACCGAGAATGGCAGTGCGCCATCTCGTTGTTAAACGATCGGAGTGAAGGAGAATGAAAATATTGGTTCGCCTGGGATTGATCTTAGCAATGACAGCCGGGACAGCCGCGGCGCAGGACACGGATGTCGAGGATGGGCGGGATCTTTTCTTATACTTTTGCGCGGAGTGTCATGGAAAGGATGCGGCCAGTGAGGGGCCCACGGCCGAAATTCTGGCCATTGATCCTCCTGTCCTTACGAATCTGGCTGGGCGCAACGAAGGCGTATTTCCCGTTGAGTCCGTTGCCATGCAGGTCGACGGGCGCATGCCGATTGCCGCCCACAGCTATATGCCGGTTTTTGGCCCGTCTCTGGATGGTGACCAATTGGTGTCCTTCGCTTTACCAAGCGGACAGCCGATGATGGTTACACAGCACCTAGGGAATTTGATAACCTATTTGATGTCGGTGCAGGTTCAGGCAGATTAAGGCTCGGGTATCGTCCGTTCAGATAATTGATGCGTCGATGCGATATCTTGCCAAGAGCTGGCAGGTTCCTGACATCCAGTATTAGAGGTGATTAAGATACAAGTGGACTTGGTTCAATCCTGAGGGTTTTTCGAACAACGTAGCAAAGCTCGAGATTGTGATACGGTTGGCAAGCTTGCTTTGAGCGGGTTGGACATCGAACGTTTTCTTTTGGGGTCGATGGCAAACCACATCAATTGAGATGAATCAAAGTCCCATGCGTGCAAGTCGTACTAAATGGCTCCATAGGAGTTTCCGGTGGCCGAAGTCATTTTCAGAACCAAAGATGTGACCAAAGTCTATGACACCGGCGTCGTAAAGGTTTACGCGCTGGCCGGTGTCGATCTGGAATTGTTCAAGGGTGAATTGACTGTTTTGCTTGGTCCTTCGGGCAGTGGCAAGTCAACGCTTTTAAACATCCTTGGAGGCTTGGATCATGCCACCGACGGACAAGTTTGGTTTGGCGAGACCGAGCTGACAAATATGCCGGATCGTGGCTTGACCAGATATCGACGAGATCACGTTGGCTTTGTCTTTCAGTTCTATAATCTGGTGCCCAGTCTGACAGCCCGTGAAAACGTGCAGCTGGTCACCGATGTCGCCTCCGATCCCATGCCCGCAGCCGAAGCGTTGGAGTTGGTTGGCCTTGGCAAACGCATGGATCATTTCCCGTCGGAGATGTCTGGTGGCGAACAGCAGCGCGTCGCCATTGCCCGTGCCATTGCAAAACGCCCACAAATCCTGCTGTGTGATGAACCAACGGGTGCGCTGGACAGCACCACAGGTGTCCAGGTTCTCGAAGCGCTGCAAGACATAAACGAACGTTTTGGCACCACCACGGTCGTCATCACGCACAATGCCGAAATTCAACGCATGGCACACAGGGTTGTCTTTTTTCAGGACGGAAAAATCAGCGAAACCCGCTTTAATGATACCCGGCTTGCGCCTTCCGAGATTGAATGGTGATGGATGATGCAGGCAATTGACCGCAAACTGTTACGTGATTTCAAACGGCTCTGGATACAGGCGCTGGCAATCGCAATGGTGCTGGCCTGCGGTGTGGCGATCCTACTGACATCGGTTGGCCTCTACACGGCGCTTTCCGACACCCGAACAGCCTATTACGAACGCAACCGGTTTGCTGATGTTTTTGCCCACGCGACTCGTGCGCCATTGCATTTGTTGGCAGAGATATCCCGGATCGATGGGGTATTGAGTGTTGAGGCGCGGGTAATCGGCGATGCGATACTTGATCTGCCGGGCCGCAGTAAAAGTGCTGTCGGCCGTGTGCTGTCCTATCCAGAGAATACGGATCCCATTCTGAATGTACCCCTTTTGATGCAAGGCAGGTTTCCAAATCCGCTGGCATCGGATGAGGTGGTCGTCAACGAACCTTTTGCGCAGGCCAACGGGTTTCTGCCCGGTGACAGTTTCAGCGCCAACCTCAGGGGTCAGAAACGAGTTTTAACCATTGTCGGAACTGCACTGTCGCCTGAGTATGTCTATACCATTGGACCGGGTGCTTTGTTGCCTGACAACACCTCCTTTGGCATTATCTGGATGTCTGAACGCGCGACTGCGGCTGCGTTCGACATGACCGGGGCTTTCAACGATGTTTCGCTGGCATTGGCTGTGGGGACACGTTCCGAGCCTGTGATCGACGCGTTGGACAACCTTCTGGAACCTTATGGCGGCCTTGGGGCCTATGATCGTAGCGATCACGCATCTGATGCATTTCTGGATGCAGAGATCAGCCAGCTTAAGAGCATGGGGGCGATCCTGCCGCCGATCTTTTTTGGCATCTCTGCCTATTTGGTCAGCATGGTCATGGGCCGTATCATCATGCTGGAACGCAGCGAGATCGGCCTGCTCAAGGCCATCGGTTATTCGAATGTCGAAGTTTGCCTTCACTATCTGATGCTGGCTGGGCTGATTGCCCTGGTGGGTATATTGGCAGGCTGGGCGGTGGGCACGGTACTTGCACGAGTCACGGCGGCCCAATTTGCACAGTTCTATGAATTCCCATTTGTGATATTCCGGGTTTCCTATTGGGTTTACGCCGTTTCCGGGCTGGCAGGGTTGCTGACCACTACACTCGGTGCGGCACAAAGCGCGCTCAAGGCGGCGCGACTGGCGCCCGCAATTGCCATGCAGCCCCCCGCACCGCCACGATTCAAGCGATCTGTTGTGGACAGGGCGATGGCCGGGATGCACCTGTCACAATCGACCACCATGATCCTACGGAGCCTCTTTCGATGGCCGATGCGTAGCCTGCTGACATCGTTAGGGCTGGCACTGGCCGTCTCATCGGTGATTGCGTCGTTGTTCTTCAACGACGCGCTGGACGAAATTGTCGACCTCGCCTTTAATCAAACCAACCGGCAGGACGCGATGCTTCTGTTCGCCGATGATGTTCCTGAAACCGCGCTAGAAGACATCCGGCATCTTCCTGGCGTGCTGCAGGCGGAAGGCCAGCAATATCATGCTGCCATCTTGCATCACGGCCACTTGTCCAAACGTGTCGCGGTGGACGCCAGCCGCCCGGGAAGCGATCTGAGTCGTGTTCTGGATGCGAACGGCCATCCCCTCACGGTGCCCCCAGGCGGCATCCTGTTGTCCGAACGGCTGGCCCGGCAGTTGAACCTGACACGTGGGGATATCATCGAAGCCGAGTTTTTAAGTGGACGGCGTGAAACGCACTTTCTGACGGTCACCGGGCTTGTCGAACAGCATTTGGGGCTGGGGGCCTATATGGATCTGGAGTTCATCAATGCCATGTTCCGTCAAACGACACAGTTGTCGATGGTTAACCTGACGCTTGATGCAAACGAAACCGATGCTCTGCATACAGTAATCAAGGGCCTGCCGCGTCTGTCTGGCCTGATCGAGATGAACGAAAACCGGCGCTCGTTTCAGGACACAATCGAGCTGAACGTTGTTATCATGAACACAATTTATATCGTGATCGCCATCCTGATTACCGTCGGGGTGGCCTACAATGCGGCGCGTATCCAGTTGTCGGAACGCGCACGCGAACTTGCTAGTCTGCGCATCCTTGGCTTCACCAAAGGTGAAGTCTCCTACATCCTGGTTGGCGAGGTGATGCTGATCGCGCTGATCGCGCAGCCCTTTGGCTGGCTCATCGGCGCCTGGATTGCCAACGCAATGACCAATGCTTTCACCAGCGACCTGTATGTCATTCCGCTGGTCCTCAAACCGGCAACTTTTGCACTTGGCAGTCTCATCGTGTTGAGCGTGGCCTTCGCGTCTGTAATGATCGTGCGCCGCCGTCTGGATCGACTGGATCTGGTTGCAGTTATGAAAACAAGGGAATGATCTTATGGCTTATTCTTCAAGAACCATTGTCCTGATCTGCCTTGGTACCGCGATCATGGCCGGGCTAGCTTTTGTCAGCTTTCGACCGGACCCGATACCTGTGGATTTGGCCATCGTTTCACGTGGCCCGCTTGAAGTGACAATCAATGCGGAAGGAGAAACCAAGGTGCGTGACCTTTACGAGGTTGCCTCTCCAATTGCAGGCATGGCGTTGCGTTCTCCGGTTGACGTGGGGGACCTGGTGACAGCCGGTGAAACAGTTGTGGCGATTGTACAGCCGGCTTCTTCGGGATTTCTGGATGCCCGGTCACGCCTGCAGGCTGAGGCCGCACTACACGAAGCCCGCGCGACGCGCCAAGTTGCGCAGGCTGAATTGCAACGTGCCCAACAAACCCTGATTTTCGCACGTTCGCAATTTCAACGAACGCAGTCACTGGTGAACCGGGGCGTCGCATCAATCACAAAATTGGAAGACGACGACCAAAAGTTTGCGATTGCGGAGGCGGCTGTCGAAGCTGCACAGGCGCGTATCGATGTGGCGGATGGGACGATCGAGCGTGTCCAGGCCAGCCTGTTGCAGCCAGACATAACAACTCATGAGGTCGCAAGCTGTTGCGTTCAGATCACTGCGCCTGCGGATGGTGTCGTTCTGTCGGTCGCGATGATCAGTCAGCGCCCTGTCACCGCGGGCGCACCATTGCTCAGCATTGGAGATCCCAAGAACCTGGAACTGGTGGCCGATATTCTGTCAAACGATGGTGTGCGCTTGTCACCGGGCGCTTTGGCGTATGTTGACCGCTGGGGCGGAGGTGGGCAGCTAAAAGCACGGCTTGACAGGATCGAACCCAAGGCACGTACCAAAGTCTCGGCTTTAGGAATTGAAGAACAACGCGTTGACGTCTATCTCACGCTGACCAGCCCACCGGAAGAACACCTGACCCTGGGGGATGGGTTTGCCGTCTTTCTGAGAATTGTCGAATGGCGCGACGATGATGTCATTCAAATTCCACTGAGCGCGATTTTCAGACAAGAGGAAAATTGGGCCGTTTTTGTTGCAAATGACGGCATCGCAGAACAACGCTCGGTCGTGCTGGGCCGTCGCAATGAACAAATGACGGAAGTGAACGAAGGGCTTGTGGTTGGCGAGAAGGTCGTAACACATCCCAGCGATGCGATTTCCCACGGCGTCAGCCTGTCAGAGAGAGGCGGACAATGATGATTTCCACCGGCGACCGTTCCGACCAGAATGGCAAGCGTTACTTTGTTTTGAAGGGCAAGGAGTTCCTGTTTAAAAATGATATCCTGTTGGCATCAAGCCCCAACGTGAGGAAGTACATTGTCCAGCCACCTGTGCTCGGTATCTTATTTCCATTCAGGTCATGGTAGAGGACAGTCATGTCATTCGATGAAAAACCACTGACGGCGGCACTGGATGCCTATTCGCCCGCGCTGATTGCAGAGCGGGTTACGGCGGTCGGAATTGCGAAGGGTCAGATGTCCGCGTCGCGGTTATTTGTTCTCGCTATATTGGCTGGGGCTTTCATTGCGTTGGGCGCATTGTTCTACACGCTTGTCATCTCTGACAGCGCGTTGGGCGCAGGGCCGACGCGGCTTATCGGAGGGCTGGCATTCGGCGTCGGGTTGGTTCTGGTCCTGATCGCCGGAGGGGAGCTTTTTACCGGCAATTCGTTAATGGTTCTTCCGTGGCTTGAGCGTAAGATCACTACGACGGCCTTGTTGCGGAATTGGTCGCTTGTCTATCTGGGAAACTTGGCAGGTGCCCTGATAATTGCTGTGTTCGTTGTCTTGTCCGGCGTTCTGGGCACCCCAAACCTCTCGAAAACCGCCACCAGCATGGCAGAGGTAAAACTGACCCTGACGCCGGTAGAGGCCCTGTTCCGGGGGATCTTGTGCAATATGCTGGTATGTCTGGCTGTCTGGATGAGCTTTGCCGCGCGTTCGGTCAGTGGCAAGGTTCTGGTGGTCCTGCTGCCGATTGCGGCTTTTGTTGCGGTGGGCTTCGAACATTCGATTGCAAATATGTATGTCGTACCTGTCGCCATGCTGAATGGGTTGACGGACCCAGATCTGGCGGGGTTCTTACGTAACATCGCGGTTGTTACTATTGGGAATATCATAGGTGGCGGGCTTTTGGTTGCAGGGGCTTATTGGATCGTGTTTCGCGCTACGAAAACTTAAGATCGAGACGCGCCTGTCGCAAATGGACAATCGTTTTATCCCTGTCAAAGCCAAGCCTGCGCCTCCCTTTTGGGTTGTGGGCGAAGGCATTATATGGCTGTCTCAACGCCGCTTGGCATCAGGATGCTAACAGCTTCCAAGCGTCCGGGCACAGGGCGTTAACCTCTTTTGGCGACAGGTCAACGCCATCTGGCGTTACAGCACCTCGCATCTTGCCTTTGCAAAACAAAATGGCGACGGGGCGCTTGTTGCCAACGATCACTAATGAATTTTCCCCCCGATTTGCGGTCACTGAAGATTCGACAAGGGCTGCAACCGTTACGCTGCCAACCGTCACCTTGCGATCCATTGAAATTGTCAACGTACCGGACCAAAGACGCGCCACACAAACCGAACGACAGGAAGGAAAAAGGCTGCTGCCGTAAAGTGGATTGCTGCGGTGATCTCAGCCTCCAGGCACGGGCCATCAAAGTTTGGTCGCAGATCAATTACATGTGTGCCCACGGGCGCGGCATACGCTATGGGCAGCGCAAGGCCTGCAATCTGGCCGGTATCCGCCGGATCTTCCATACCGAATTCACACTCGACCTTCAAAGAGGACAGATGGACATGTCGAAATATGTCTCTGATCATTCGCGGAACCGAGTTAGGCAACCGCTCCAAAGGGATCTTTCGCTTATCTAAACTGTGCGTCCTGGAATTCACCGGTTTCACAACATGTTTTCTGGCGCTATCCGCCAAAGTGACCCGTGGTGCCAGCCCCCCAAAGGCGCGCAAGTCAACACGATACGAAAGTCGCGGTGACGTTGCGAAATGCACCTGCAAGTTGATTGGCGTGAAAAGCAACGCAAGAACCGCAACCAATACCGCTATCAGTACCCACAGAAATATTGTCAAAAGCGCAGACATCGCTGTTCAGGTCTCGGCTTCATCCTTCGACGCCGACATTTTTCCCATTACGGCGGTGGCGGTTTCTCCAATGATCTCGGTCATGTTTGTAAGCGCACCTTTGACCGACTCGACCCGTGCTCCATCTTTGTCAAAAATGATCGCTCCCAGCGGTTTGATACCGCCGCCAGCACCGGTACCGGCTGAATTTCCCGACTTCTTTCCGGCATTCCCGCCTGCACCAAAACCGAATCCGTAGCTCACAATTGGAATGACGGTGGCGCCGTCCCGCTCTATCGGGTCGCCTAATACATTCTTTGCATTCAACAATCGGTCCAACTCTTCGACTGAACCTTTCAGCAGTCTTTCAACGTCTTCCATAACATCCTCCAGATCTGGTTTCACGAATGCCCAATTGTAGTCTACCAGATCAGTCAGCGCCTTGAGCACGATCAAACGGGGCAGCGCCATTGTAAGGGCGTTTAAGGCTATTCAACAAAAACTGACCCGGATCAAATCGTCCAAAGATTTTTGCGGTCATATTAACCCACACAAGGCCTGCAACTAGCTGGACAGCAACCGTCGTTTAAAAAGCCTTGAGCTACAAAAGAGGAATTTTGGCCATGCAGAAATATCTTGTTCTTACCCTAATCAGCTTGTTTCCTATTTTTGGTTTCTTGCGAGCAGGCCTTGAATTGGACTTTGGGCAGCATCGCCCGTCGCCAACCTAGATCGCGACTGTTATGGTGTCCCATGGCCTTCTGATCTCTCTCGGAACTCTGTTCCTTGTGGGCCTGATTGCGGATCAATTAAGCCGCAAAGCTTGGGTTCCGCGTGTCACGCTCTTGCTGTTATTTGGAATCGTGGTCGGGAGTTCAGGGTTTGACCTTATCCCGCAGCAGCTCTCTGGACTCTATTCCATGCTGTCGGCCGTTGCGTTGACAATGGTTGCTTTCCTTTTGGGCGGAGCCCTGAAGTTTGAAACGTTGCGCGAGCATGGGGCAGCGATCTTGCTGATCTCACTCTCTATTGTGATTGCAACGGTTTTCGTTGTTACTACTGGTCTGTATTTCTTGGGTCTGCCCTTTGGGCTTGCTTTGCTTTTGGCAACGATTGCAACGGCCACGGCACCCGCAGCCACAAATGACGTCATCCGCCATTCAGGTATCGAGAATGGATTCACCCGCACACTAGGTGGTATCGTTGCGATTGATGATGCTTGGGGTCTGATCGCATTCAGTCTTGGTGTCGTCTTTGTTACGCAGATGACTGACACAAGCACGGACATTGGTGTTCTGCATGCATTCAAGGAAATCGGAGCCGCAATCTTGCTTGGCGCAATGATCGGTGTTCCCGCAGCGGTTTTGACAGGTCGTCTGAGTGGTGGCGAGCCTTTGGAAACCGAGGCTTTGGGTCTGGTCTTTCTTACCGCCGGACTAGCGGTCTGGCTGGAGCTGTCTTTTCTGATCGCTGGAATGGTTGCGGGCGCGATTATCGTCAACTTCGCGTCCCATCACCGGCGGGCTTTTCATGAAATCGAACATATCCAATGGCCGTTCATGGTGCTGTTCTTCATCCTTGCCGGAGCATCGCTTGAAATTGACACGGTCGTGGGGTTGGGCGGTGTCGGCCTTGCGTTTGTCGCGCTGCGAGTGGGATCACGACTATTCGGGGGATGGGTTGGCGGCGCGTTGGCCGGTGTTCCGCGCAAAGAACGGTTAATGTTTGGATGGGCTCTGCTTCCCCAGGCAGGTGTTGCCATAGGGATGGCCTTGGTGGCTGCGCAGCAATTTCCACAATGGGAACCACAGATTATGGCGCTTACGATAGGCAGCACGGTCATCTTCGAGATCATAGGCCCTATCGCGAGCCTTGTTGCAATCCGCAAGTCAGCGCGCGAGTGACGCACTCTATTACTTTTGCCGTCCCAGTTGAGGGTTCGGCATTTTAATATTGATTTTCAGTTTTGGATACACATCACCGGGTAGCCTTGTGACCTTGAGTGCTCGCCCCGCGCCGGATGCCGAAGATGCGGTTTGACTAAGGATCGAAGGTACGTAGATCAATAAAAGGGTTCAGGCGACGTTTGCCTAACCTGCTGGTGGACTCCGATCAATTTGCTGTTGCGGTCGGTTGAGCGCCGTTACTTTGCTATTGGGGTCCAGGCATAGTGCGATATCGTCAAGTTTCAGTGTTTCTTTTACTTCCAAGCTTTCAATCAGGTGCTGGACACGGTCCTTGTGGTTTTTAAGGATCTCACTTGCCTGATCTTCAGACGCTTTTAGCAAGGCAATTACAGCTGCGTCGACTTGGGCTGCCGTGGCATCGGCGTGGCCGCGCGGCTGCGCGATAGACTGGCCAAGAAACGGGTTGTCTTCGCTTTGCCGCAGGTCAACCGGCCCCAAATCCTCTGTCATTCCCCACCGCGCCACCATCGACCGGGCCAAATCAGTTGCGCGGCGAATATCATCATCCGCGCCGGAACTGACCGTGCCGAGGAATATCCGTTCTGCAGCCCGCCCCGACAGCAAAGTGACAAGCTGAATTTTCAGATAATCCTCATCAAGCGTATGTCGCTCGTTTTCCGGCAACATGTGTGTGCCACCAAGCGCATGCCCTCGCGGAATGATCGTAACCTTATAGATCGGATCAGCGCCGGGCATGTAGAAGGCTGCGGCTGTGTGTCCGGATTCGTGGACCGCAAGGCGGTGCTTTTCCTCTGGACGGATGGCAAGCGAGCGTACCGTGCCCATCATCACCTTGTCGCGCGCCTCGCCCAGATCCTCGCGCTTGATCAGGGACCCATCGCGCCTTGCCGCGGTGATCGCGGCCTCGTTCAGCAGGTTCTTAAGATCAGCACCGGAAAATCCCGGTGTCCCCGCGGCGATGACATCCAGATCTTCGGCATCTTCAAGTGGAAGGTCTTTGGCATGGATATCTAGAATTGCACGGCGGGCTGTCTTGTCGGGCAGATTCAGCATGACATGCCGATCAAATCTGCCAGGCCTGAGCAGCGCCGGGTCCAGCACGTCGGGCCGGTTCGTCGCGGCCAGAACCACCACTGCATCACGGCCACCAAAACCGTCCAATTCTGCCAGGATTTGGTTCAGTGTCTGTTCGCGCTCATCATGCCCTCCGCCAAGACCGGTGCCCCGGGTCCGGCCGATACTATCAAGTTCATCGATGAAAATGATCGAGGGGGCAGCTTTGCGCGCGGCTTCAAACATCTTTCTGACCCGGCCCGCCCCAACGCCAACGTAAATCTCGATGAATTCAGATCCAGACGTCGAGAAGAATGGCACGTCAGCCTCTCCCGCGAGCGCCTTGGCCAAAAGTGTTTTACCGGTTCCCGGGGGGCCAACCAGCAATACCCCGTGCGGAACTTCGGCTCCGACACGCTGAAACCGCTCGGGTTCGCGCAGGAACTCCACCAATTCTGCCACTTCGCGTTTGGCCTGATCCTGTCCCGCGACGTGATCGAAGGTCACCTTGGTTGTCGGTTTGCTTGGCTGCGTGAACCGTCCGGACAACAACCCACCCGCCATATTGCGCGGTCCACCCACAAAATTTCCCATCATACGGCGTTGCAGCCAAAAATAGACGCCCAAGATCAGGATCCAGGGCAAAAAGTACATCAGAGCGGGCCCATCCGAAGGGGCCTGAACGCTGATGTCGACACCCTGACCCTCTAGCAACGAAAGGAGTTCCGGATCGCCTTGAATTGGAATTACGGCGCGGAAAAAACTAACACCTGAAACGTCTGGCCTTGTGGTACTCACAACAATCGAATTCTCTTGGAAAACAGCGGCAACTACCTCACCGTCCAAGATTTTTTGTTTGACTGCGCTATAGGACAGGGTCGCGGTTTTGGAACCGGTGCCGTCCCAGAAGTTGAAAATTAGCAGCAACACCGCAATGGTGGCCAACAACAACAAAGCCTGCCGCCCATAGGCATCAAATGGATTAGGTGCTTTTTTGTTTTCCCGTTCTTTCGACACCACGAAACCCCAATACCTGTTGAAGATACCACATAGTTTATGAAATTTTCAGATCACGCATTGACGCATATCAACTCGTCACCGGTGCAATTGAAGCGTTGATCACCTCCTGTTTCACATACGTCTTTGGCTCCGACACTGAACATTCACTGATGTGCGGCGTAAGGTTGGTATACCCAACTGCTTTCCAAATGGTGTGATGCGCGGCGAACGTCAGTAGTTCAAGATATGACCGCTGGAATGCTGAGCACAGAGATGTATTGTATTTGATGGTCGCCGAAGTGTGCGACAGCTCCTGTCCACCCCCAGTTGATGGGCAAACCGGCCGAATTTCGTTTCCAAAGAAGAGGCGCATTTAGCGGTTGGTGTTTAGAAAAAAGTACCTTACTGGATAGCATTCCCTCACCGGAGCGCGTTTCACCATTCAGCCCCCGGTCACCATTTCCCTAGCAGCCATTCCGACGTGCGGTGCACGACCCGTTTTGAACTGAATTCGAGGAATTTTTCCGATAGCCGCTGTTAATGCATTATGCGGCATTGGTCGAAATGGGCTCACTGCCGCCATCGGATGCGGCGCAGCATCTGCCAAATAACGACCTCGGCTATCGTCACAGACGGCCCGCAGCGGCCATTGGCCGACCCTCGAGACGCTGCAGCGCAGCTCTCTCTTTGCGGCCATTCGTGCGCCGTGCAGCATTATTTAGGCTGAATCGTCGGTGTGCGGGACTTAGAGAGCTTTCGCTGCGCTTGCGCCAAAGGCTGCTGTTGTCAAATGGCCTAGCGAAACAAGTCTGCTTCAACCAACCAGTTGGTGATGGCATCAATACGTGCTGTGCCACGCATATCGGTATGACGGAGCAGCCAGACATCACGCGCCATGTCTGGCATTTTCGGCTCTTTCGGAAGCTTGATTAGGCGGGGGTCGCGTTGCGCAACCGCTTCAGGCAGAATGGCGCGGACCGGTGTCGTTACGGCTATTTCAAAGGCTGTCTCCAGATCATGCATCAGGACCAGTGACCGCAATCCATTGCTCTGACGCCTAAGCGTTTCAGCCCATGCCGCTTGGGGAAGATGCGCGGCTATTGGGTCGCAAACAAGCCACCGGCGGTCTTCGACAGCGACTCCCATTGCGTCTTTGGCGGTAAAGACGGAGAACATGACGCGACCAATCTTCTGTGCCAGAACCGCGGTGCCCCCTTCGCGCGGTTCCCCGAACCTCAAGGCTATGTCCACTTCTCGTCTGGTCAGGCTCAAATTCTGGCCGCCTGGTTTCAAGCTGAGATACAGGCTCGGATGAGCCATACGCCAACCTTTCTCTTCTAGTAGTTAAATGCCGCATTAGTTGAATGTTCTCAGATAATAAGCAACTGAGCATTCGACGAGTAGCCTTGTTATCTGCGGGGCTCTTTATTTATTAGTGTATTTCATACCAAAAACTGATCCAGGCGGCTGGAGTTGCGATTAGTAACTGGTACCAGGTTTGAGTATATTGAGCTTTAATAGCCAAGATCGAGGTCAATTACCGAAGTGAGGGCCGTTCCGGAAGCAAATTGCACCAAGCTTTCTATTGATTTGTCGACAGTTCGGTCGATGACGTCCTCCGCATTCGATCCTTGGCCACCGGTCCCCAACACGTTTGGTAACTTGTGAACTCCTGTGCGTGAGGGAACCGGAAAATGGTACGTCGCTGGGTAGGAGTTGTTGTAAGTCCACCAGACGTCAGATCCGTAACCCGAAAGTTTGCCGCTTGTCAGAGCTTCGTACAGCACCGACTCCTGAACTAGGTTACCCCGTGCAATATTTACGAGGAACGCACCAGGCTTCATCGCTTCAAATTCAGCTTTTCCAAAAAACTGATCGGTATCACTTGTCATTGGTGTTGCAAGAACCACATAGTCGCATTGTCCAAGTACCGAATACAAAGCATCAACTCCATACACCATATCAGCGCCATCCAATCCTTTCTCAGGGTGCCGCCGAACGCCCAGAGTCCGCATATTGAACGCTTTAGCCCGTTTGACGATTTCGGTGCCGATGCGGCCAAGACCGATGATGCCCATTGTCCGGTTATCCAGCGTCGAAGAATGATGGCCTTCTACATAAAAAGGCGATGTTTCGGCATCCACTACAGCCTGCCGCGCCGCAATCAACCGCTTCGAAA
>Ga0209344_10001518_pt1 | contig 29741 bp, 23 predicted proteins | sample Cruoilmetagenom6_FD_187293 | JGI IMG/M metagenome (GOLD analysis project Ga0209344, IMG submission 187293) | Oil polluted marine microbial communities from Coal Oil Point, Santa Barbara, California, USA - Santa Barbara Oil Seep Sample 6 (SPAdes)... | ecosystem: Environmental > Aquatic > Marine... | reverse complement strand
AAACTTCAGAGGTAGAGGCTATCAAAATGCGAGCTTTTTTCTCTTTTGCCAGCCCCAAAAGATTATGCGTTCCCAAAGATCCTACTTTCAACGTTTGAATAGGAATTTTTAAATAATCTATTGGGCTCGCTGGGGAAGCAAAATGAAGAATGTAATCTATCTTTCCAGGGACGTGTACAAATTTGGTAATATCGTGATGGTAAAACTCAAAAGCTTCCAATTTAAAAAGATGTTCAATATTTTTAAGATCGCCCGTAATGAGATTGTCCATTGCAATAACATGATAATCTTCGGCAATAAACTTATCACATAGGTGCGAGCCTAGAAATCCAGCAGCACCGGTAATCAGGACGCGTTTTTTCATCTGCATAAAATATTTGAAAAATAGGAAGATGGAATGCCTAAGCCTGCATCTTCTTTCAATTTATAATTTGCTATTGGGCATTTCATAAGTTTACAGACTTTCTTCCCACGGAAACATAGGTAAAACCTTCTGATTCCATATCATTTACATTATATAGATTTCTTCCGTCAAAAACAACAGGGTTTTTTAATAATTTTTTCAATCTTTCGTAATCTGGGGTACGGAAAATACTCCATTCAGTACAGATTAAAAGAGCATCTGCCTTTTCAAGAGCAGCATACATAGAGTTGGAATACTCCAACTTGTTGCCAAACCGTTTTTCGATATTTGGCATTGCTTCGGGATCAAAAACCTGAAGTTTAGCACCTTTAGCCAGCAAGGCTTCCATCATATCTATGGAAGGGGCTTCGCGAATATCATCTGTTTCAGGTTTAAAAGCCAGTCCCCATATAGCAATGGTCTTTCCTTTTAGACCGTTGTTGAAATATTTTTCAATTTTTGGAAGTAAAATTGTTTTTTGAGCGGAATTGATTTCGATTACAGAATTCAAAATCTTGAAATCGTAGTTTTCGTCTTTTCCGGCTTTTTTAAGGGCTTTAACGTCCTTTGGAAAGCAAGACCCACCATACCCAATTCCGGGAAAAAGAAAACGTTTGCCAATACGGCTGTCGCTGCCCATTCCAGCACGAACCATGTCTACATCGGCGCCCACTTTTTCGCAATAGTTGGCAATTTCATTCATAAAGGTAATCTTTGTGGCCAAAAATGAGTTTGCAGCATATTTTGTGAGCTCAGCCGATTTTTCATCCATTATAATAATCGGGTTTCCGGAGCGTACGAAGGGGCTGTATAGCTTTTTCATTAAAGCTGTGGCTCTTTCGCTGCTTGAACCAACAACGATGCGCTCAGGCTTTAAAAAATCGTCCACTGCAAAGCCTTCGCGAAGAAACTCTGGATTGGAAACTACATCAAATTCACAAGCAGCATTTTTGGCTATAATATTGTGTACTTTTTCCGCTGTTCCAACAGGCACGGTGCTTTTGTCCACTATAACTTTATAGGTTTTTATTAAATTTCCAATTTCTTCGGAAACATTCAAAACATATGATAGATCTGCTGAGCCGTCTTCATCTTCGGGAGTTGGGAGCGCAAGAAAAATGATTTCGCCATGGTTCAAGCCTTCTTCGAGTGAAGTGGTAAATCTTAAACGGTTGGCTTTTATATTTCTTTCAAAAAGCACGTCCAAGTGCGGCTCATAGATTGGCACTTGCCCGTTACGCATTTTTTCCACTTTCGCCTTGTCTATGTCTACACAAATTACCTCATTTCCTGTTTCTGCCAAACAAGTTCCTGTTACAAGGCCTACATAGCCAGTTCCTATTACTGAAATTTTCATTTATCTTTTTCTATCTTTTCAAAAATGAAAAGTTTTTTTGTTATCAAAGCGCAAAAGTACAATTTGCAATTCTTTTTATATGTTTTTTATTTTGTTTTCCGTGGGTTTAGGTTTAGCGTTTGTTATTAATACAATCAAAATGAAGCCTACGTAATAAGCTCCAATCTGTCTGTGAAATAGATTTTCAACCAAACAATACATCAGCAACATTGCCAACATAGCCGTGGGAAAAAATTGTTTTCGGTTTGAAATAAAGCTGAAAACTATAAAAGCTAAAAAAAGCAACAAGGCTATAAAACCTGCACTTATATAAAAATCCAAAAACTGGTTGTGAGTATTGTAGCGTTCCAAAATAAATTTTTCCTTTTTCTTGGGATTGGAAATTTGAGATTCATAACAAGAAACCAATTTGTCTTTAGTGGCATCGAAACCAATTCCAGTTAAAGAAAAGCCTTCGTTTTTTATCACATCCTGCGCGCATTCCCAAACCACCGCCCTTAACTCATAGGTCATTGAATTTTCAATAAAAGCAGGGGGAGATTGTTTATTTTCCGCTTGTTTAAATTGAATGACTTTTTCGTTTTTAATTATAAAGAACAAACCCGTTAAAACAGTTATGGCAACAATGGCCATTATAGCTTTCCAAATTTTCCGTTGACCATAAAACTGTCTAATCAACAATAAAACGAACAACGAAACAACAGCAATTTTGGAAGCGATTAAAATAATGAATAGTGCATTGACAAAAATATTGGCTAGATAATAATTGTTGTTTGGATGATATTTTTTCTGAATTGCCTGAAAGGAAATTAGAATACTAAAGGTGCTGAGAAGCCCCAAATAAAGCCTATCTACCAATAGAGATTCTATAACCTGCGGGGAGTCTCCGAGTGCAAAACTTCCAGTTGCATCAGTTATGAGTACAAAATTATAAACCGAAAAAATAATAGCTGCAAGTGCTGAAAATATTATTGCACTGTTAATTTTTTTTACATCTGCAACGGGGATATAAAGAATGGCAAGCCCCACAGCGATCAATATTTTTTTTATGATATTATAGTCCTCTGCCAATCTTCCACTTATTAGCGAATCGATGCAGAGGTATGCAAAAAGCACTAAGAATATTGCAATAGGTAAGGATTTCAGTTTTTTGAAATCTTCTTTTTTTACTATAAAAGGAAAAGCAAATACCAATATTGCCAAAAGAATATTAGGAAGTGCCCTAATATAGTTGTCAAAAGGAATTATGAGATAGAGCAGCAAGAAAGCATAAGGGTATATGGCAGAGAGCAGTATTCTCATTGATATTTTGTGTATCTTAAATTTTAGGGGAAGATAGAAAACTCCTGGCAAAAAAACCATCTTTTGAGTGAGTAGATATTAGTCATTACATCTAGCCGGTTAAACTCAAATTGATTGTCCAAATTGGACTGCTTTTTTTGTAGGAAAAAAGGACTGTTCTCTTACAATTTAATGACTTTGATACGGCTTTGCTATGGCTTTGGTATGGTTTTACCTAGGTTTTTATTCGGGTGAACCTAAGTTTTGACCCGTCCTAAAATAACTTTATTAGGATTTATACTGTTGATGTTAATTAGAGAAACGCTCCTTAATTACCAAATAGATAAATTTGGAATTTCCCACCAAATAGCGCTTCCACATACGCCTTGGTTCTTGGGCAAAGCGATAGAACCACTCCAAACCTGCGTTTTGCATCCAGGCTGGAGCGCGTTTGGTTTTTCCAGCTATAACATCAAAACTACCGCCTACGCCCATGATAAGGTTTACATTTTTAAGGATGTCGCGGTATTTGTAAAGAAAATTTTCCTTGATGGGAGAAGAGATTGCAACGAAAAGCATTTGCGTGCCGCTGTCAGCTATTTGTTGGGCAATTGCTTTTTCATCGGAAGATGTAAAATACCCATTGCGGTAACCAGCTATAATTTCAGGACTGTAGATTTCAGAATATTTTTCAACAACTTCTTTTACAATTTCTTCCTTAGCGCCAAAAAGGAAGATTTTGTTGTTGTTTTTATGCGCCATTTCTACGAGGCTAGCCATTAGGTCTATACCGGCAACGCGTTCTTTTAATGGTTTGCCTAAAAAGCGTGATGCCCAAACAACAGATTGGCCATCTGCATTAATGATGTGGCATTGGTTTACGCTGTGGCGCAATTCCAGATCCTTTTGCATAGCCACGACTTTTCCGGCATTTACTACAACGTGATGCACTTGTTCGCCGGCATGTATTTTTTCCTGCACCAGAGCAAGGGTTTCTTGCATCGAGAGATTATCTATGGCGGTGTTTAGGATTTGGATTCTAGTGTTTGGCAAAATGTGATTTGAAAATTGGCGCAAAGATACTTTTAATAGTTTAGAAAAGTATTAAAAATGAAAAGGTCTATGATTGAGGTAGCTTCAATAAGTTATATCGAATAAAAAAATCATTTTAAATAATCAAATTACAAAATGATTTACTTTTTTAGAATCTTTTTTGTTTCTATTTGTCCGCTTTCAGAAAATATTTTTACAAAATACAATCCTCGATCCAAAGTTGAGAGATCTATTTCTGCTTGTCCTAAATTTAAGGCTAATAATTGACCTATATTGTTATAAACTTCAATTTTTGATATTTGGATTTTTGAATTTAATTTTACTACGCCTGTCGTTGGATTGGGGTGTAAAACAATCTTTTCCGACTTAAAATCTTCCAGATCTAAAGTAGGATCTACAACTAAGACAAAGCTACAAGAAGCAGTGTTGTTATTGGCATCTGTAGCAGTCCATATAATGGTGTGAGCGCCTTCATAAAATACTTCTCCGTCTAATGTTGATAGATTATTGCGATCGTTTATAACCGTAATAGCAGTATCAAAACAATAGCCAGTTGGGTCAAATTCGTTTCCTATAACTGTATAGGGATTGTCGCTAACAAACGTATCCTCTACACAAACTAAGAATCCAGATCCTTGCCCATAGGTATCGCCTATAATAGTCCACCCTTTATTTGTTATTAGATTATTTCTAGCGGTATCATCACAACATACCAAGCCTCGTGCTTCTAAAGCTTTGTTAAGTAGCTGTTGATCATCAAACGCCTCTAATAATAATTCGTAATTGGCACTAGATAATCCAGATAAGGAAATAAATATCGTTAAATCAACATTCGTGTTGAATTGCCAATTACTAAGATCTTGATTAAATGAAGATGCATTATAAAGCATTCCTGCAATATTTGTCACGTTTGCTACATCCCAATTTCCAATATCTTGGTTAAATGAAGGAGAATTGAAAAACATCATCTTCATATTTGTGACATTGCTTGTATCCCAATTTCCAATATCTTGATCAAAATAAGCTGCCGAATGAAAAATCTCCTCCATATTTGTCACGTTCCCTACATCCCAATTTCCTATATCTTGATTAAAATATGCCGCCTGATAAAACATCTTCTTCATGTTAGTCACATTACTTACATCCCAATTACCAATGTCTCCGTTAAAATTAGATGCTCGGTTAAACATATCCTGCATATCTGTCACATTACTTACGTCCCAATTTCCAATGTTTTGGTCAAATACAAGGTTATTTTTAAACATACCCTTCATACTCAAAACACTACTTACATCCCAAGTACTAATATCTTCATTGAAGAAATTTTCATCGGCAAATAAAAAATCCATGTAATATATGGAGCTTGTACAAGTAGTTGAGGCATTTGCTGGTGTTATCCCATATTTATCCCTTTTAGTGTATAAAATGCCATTAACAACTCCAGTATCTCCAATTTCTGCTTCTGGACACATACAAGTAATACCGTTCGGGGCTAAATAGAAATCTTGTGCAATAAGTTTATTGAAACTAGCTAGTATTAATATAACACAGGTAATGAAAAAAGTGTTTGTCTTCATAGTTTCGAATATTATGTTGTGAATCTTAAGTCTATAGTTAAAATAATAAATAGATAGTACATATCAATACCAAAATACTAAATAAGTCTATTATATCCTACTCCTCTATGAAGTAAAAACTAAACGCATAAAACATCCAAGCCTGTGCCCAGCGCATTTATGGAATGTTTGAATTGAAGTGTTTATTCTTTTGGTATTGAAAAATCCTTTGTCAGATTGCACCCGCTTTTATTTTTTCATGCACCAAGGCAAAGGTTTCCTGCATGGCGAGGTTATCTATTGTGGTGTTTAGGATGTTTATCCTCTTCACTTTCAAAATTACTATATCCGTAGGGCGTAAATATAGACCAACTCATTGGCCGTAGTAAATAAAAACCAAAAGTTTCAAAAATCCATTTCAAAAAATGTCCTGGTTTAATTATCGCATTGGCACTTGCGTTTCTAATAAGGTATTTTATCTTTATGATTTAAAATAAAAAAATACGCGGTGTCAAATATACCCAAACCAAAACTTCTAATTATATTTCCTTGTTATAATGAGGAGGAGGTCTTAGAAATATCTATACAAAGATTCTTTCATTTTTTCCACAATCTTTTTTCAAAAGAACTTATAGATAAGAATAGTCGTATTTGTTTTGTGGATGATGGGAGTACAGACAACACGTGGAAAATAATTGAACAATTTGAAAATCCTTATATCAAGGCCATAAAACTTTCCAATAATTTTGGGCATCAAAAGGCCTTGGTGGCGGCAATGGAAACTTTTCAAAATCAATTTGATGCATACATTACCCTTGATGTTGATTTACAGGATGATTTTACAATCATTACTTCAATGATAGAAAAATACATAGATGGATACGATATAGTTTATGGGGTAAGGGACGATCGTTCTTCCGACAGTTTTTTTAAACGAAAAACCGCTCATGGATTTTATTGGTTTATGGAATTTTTAGGAGTCGAAACTATAGTCAATCATGCAGATTTCAGGTTGATCAATAACAAGACTTTAAACTTTTTCCTGAAGTTTGAAGAGACTCATCTTTTTCTACGCGCCATTTTTCCATCCATTGGCATGAACCACTGCACCGTTTATTACAAAAGGTTTGAGCGGGAAACTGGAGATAGTAAATATCCCATTAAAAAAATGGCTTCTTTTGCTTTGGATGGTATTACCTCTTTTTCAGTAAAACCTTTACGCTATATTTTGATTACGGGACTTATTTCAACCTTGTTGGCAATCCTCTTTTTTATTTGGGCAGTAATTCAGCTCTTGTTGGGCAACGTAATCCACGGATGGTTTTCGGTAATAGCCACCGTTATGTTTTTTGGGGGAATACAGACTTTTGCAATTGGAATTATTGGCGAATACATAGGAAAAATATTTATGCAGGTTAAGAACAGACCACGATATTTGATTGAAAAGGAAATTTGACGCTAACTGCAAATAACGGTATTGGATTATCATAAAGGGTAGCGGGGGCTTTTACTCAGTCTTCCATTTTATATAGAATTTTTCGCGGAAAAATATTATAATAAACCAGCAGGGTAGAAGAGGCCTCTACCTTTTCACATTGTGTAATATACCACCAAGAGGTGACAGCACATTTCCGAGGCAGAATCACACAATCTTCTGTGCTGCTAGCAAGTTTTAGGAGCGTAGCTTTTTCGCAATCATTATTTTGCTTCATTTTGTTATCGTTTATTGTATAAAAAAACAAAATTGGCAACAAAAGAATAATATAAGCTAGTTTATTGAATTTCTTTAAGTAACCCAAAAACAAAATAATGCTGGAAGACCATATAAACAACACTAATAACAATATAGGGGCTAAGGTATCGTGCTTTACAATCAAAGGTCTATATGATCTATAACCTCCGAAGGGTAAAAGGCCCAAATAAAGAATAGCAAAGATTATTAGAAAAAAGATCAGCTTAAAATATAATCGCTGTTTCTTTCTATAAAAAATAAAAAGAAGCAGAATATTTATGCCGGTTGCAATCCCCAGGTAATACCATCCATTGTCAGGATTTAAAAATGCTTCCTTCAGACCTTGTATAAGCAAAGTAAAGCGTTCCTCTAAAGATTTGGGGCTCCACTGGTTCTCACTGTTTTTCAAGCCGATATAAAATGAATATAAACTGACCACCAACCCCCAACCCAACAAAAGAGATACAACAAGGTCAATTTTTTTTATGGCCCTCAGGAACCGGAAAAAAGGATCTGCCCCTTCCATTTGAAAGAAGTGCTTTGTTGTTAAAAATGCAAGGGCAATGAAACTGAACAATAATATAATAGGAGAAGATAATGGGCCAAATAAAGCAAGAAAAAATATAAATATTGCCCAAAACCCAACGAACCACGGGTTATGGGAAATTTTTCCCGTTAAATAATACTTATAAAAAGGCAATAGGAAAAGTAACACAAATACCATAGGTAATGCATAAAACATGGTATAAGTAATAGAATCATCAATTAGGGTCAAATACTTATAAAAGGTTACGCCGGCATGAAAAAAAGGACTAATTACAATAGCGGAAATGAAGAAGGATTTCCATTGAAAGCCGCTCCAACGGCTCGCATAATAACTCAGCAAAAAAACAAGTGCTATATGAACCAGCAATTTGGTTATGGCAAAGCTTGTGTACAAACTTTCCAAAGGCGAGAGGAACGTTTGCAAAATAAAGGGCAGCGTCCTAAAATAGCCGGCCATTACAGCATGTGCCGTAAACCGATTGGTCCCAGGATACGTTTCTCCATTTAAAGCTGCCCAACCCAACGGATCGTGCAAAACTTTGCCATAATCTCCATAACCCAATACTATTTTTGCAAAATCCCCATCAATGTATGATTGTGAATACTGGTAATAGGAAAAACCAAGATCGGCCGCCAGAAGGATTACCAGAGCGCAGTTGATCAAAATGTATTTGTTTCTGACGAAAAAAGAGAAATTTCCTAATTTGCCCATTGATTTTTTATTAGGATATTATGCCGTAGCCCCACTTCGAGATTTTACTCAAGCCCTGTTCTTCTGAATAAAATAGGTGTAAAATGACTAAATTAAAATTTATTCCAATGTTTCACCGGTTTCTAAAAAATAATAAGAAAAAGAATAAAACATCCATGCCTGCGCCCATCGCATATACGGAATGTTGCTATTGAAATGTTTATTCTTTTGATATTGGAAAAACCCTTTGTCGGACTGCATATTTTCAACAGTCCAATTTAAAACTCGGTCAATCAATTCCTTATTTTCTTTGAAAACTTCCAATTTGCTCAAAGTTACAACCAATTGGGCGGGCGCGTGAATGTCTATCGGGAAAACAGAATTGTTGTAATATTTTGAAATACCCTCTTCAGTAAAAAAGGTTTTGAGATAATAACCCAATCCCTTTTCAATATGATTTGAAAATGAAGTATCGCCCGAAATTTTTTGATAGAGGTAAATACATTCCAAATTATAGCCTGTATGAAAGTTGTCGACCCATTGATGGTAAGGTAAAGTACCGTAAGACCAAGCACCGTTTTTTTGCTGAAAATTGGCCGCGTACTGAACGGCTTTTTTGGCTTCGGTTAATAGGTTCTCCTCTTTCGTAAATTCATAGACCAGACTTAACAATTTGGCACCGAGCAAAGAAGCATTGAAAACCTGAGTTTTATCCAAAGGTGAATAGGAAAACGAAAAGTTGCCCTTTTTATCATAAGTTCTGTTTAAATCTTTTAAAACGAACTGTGTTGCACTTTTAGCAGTTTCCAGATATTGACTGTTTTTTGTAATCTTGTATGCTTCCAGCAATGCTTCGGTAATAAAAGTGGTTGCAACAACGGTAGGCATTCCCTTGGGCTGAAAGAAAGCGCGCGCCTGCCAGTCAAAATTATAGCCCCAGCACGCTCCCGAATAGCCTTCACTCTTCATTTTTATTACTTGTTGTGAAAGTTGGTTTATTTTTTCCAAATATTCTGGCTGCGGATCTGTTTTATAAAGATTGCAATAGCCAGTGATGAATAGACCGAGTCCCTTCGCATTATACCCTTTTTCTACAGAAGTAATTTGGCGTAAATTGATTGGGCTTCTTTTAAATAACTGAATCCACACAAGTCTAAAAAATCGGCTTTTTGAAATTACAGGGATCGATTGGAACAACTTACTGTTCAAACCATCATAGGGGTCCCAACCTTTAAAGTTTTCCTTTTCGCAATAGGTCTTCAATTTTTGGAAACTATTCTTAAAATCGGCCATTCGTTCCTACATTGTTTTTTTGGAGTTGCAAAAGTAAGGGAAATAAGCAAATAGTATATAAAAGGCTTCACAGGTTTTAAAAATCTGTGAAGCCTGAGAAAAACATTTTTTTTATTTAAATATCTTGCGGCAATCCTGTAGCCAAAGAATCCAAAATTTTAAACGTGGTAAGCGTTGTAAGATATATAGATTCAAAAGGAATTGGTGCTTCGGTATTTTGTTTTAAAGATTTTAAAAACGCTTCAACTTCCTGTTTGTGGCCTTTCCCATCTAATTTCAGCTTTATCTGTTTGTTGCCTTTATGAAAATCGCCATTTCTGAAATCGTGGATTCTGCCCACTTTTCCACCGCTAAATACTTCTATTAATTCCTTTGGAAGCGATTTGTCGCCATTGCCAAGATATAAAAGATTACCGATGGAACCATCGCTAAAGGAAACAGTGATAGAGATATTATCTTCTGAAGTAAGGTTTTGGTTGTCAGTTTTAATAGAAGCTGCATATACTTTTACAGGTTTTGCATCCGTGAAGTATTGCATCAAATCTATGAAGTGGCACATTTCGCCAATAATGCGCCCGCCGCCTACGTTTTTGTTTTGCGTCCAATGATCTTTCGGAAGAAACCCAGCGTTCACACGGATGGTTACCACTTTTGGTTCGCCGTTATTTACAAATTCAGACTTTATCTTTTCAGCAATAGGAGAAAATCTTCTGTTAAAACCAACCATTAATTTTTGATTGCTTTCTTGATAAACCCTTTTAACTTCCTCTAGCTCATCATAATTCATTGCCAAAGGCTTCTCAACGAAAACATTTTTCCCAGCCTTTAGCGCTTCCATTGTGTATGAAGCGTGGCTGTTGTGCGGCGTTGCAATGAAAACGGTATTGATTTTAGGATTGTTCAAAATATCCTGCGCTTCAGAAGAAGCGTTGTTGAAACCAAATTTTGTAGCAACATTCTTGGCAGTAACTCCTTTGGTGGTAACTACGGTATCCAAAGATGCGCCTTCACGTTTTGTGTAAGGAATCAAATAGCTCTGTGCAAAACTTCCTGCACCGATAAAACCAATGTTTACGGTTGAAACTGCATTGGATTGCACCGAAACAAGGGATGTTTTTTTAGTCTCACTTTCGGGATAAGCCAATAAAATACCAATGTGTGGCTCATCAACTTTTCCTAAAACAATATCATAAGCTTTTTCTGCTTCAGAAATATCGAAAGTGTGCGTAATTAAATCTTTAAGTTTTACGGTACCTTGAGAAATTAGGTCCAAAAAGGTTTCCATATTGCGCTGCTCGGTGTAGCGAACGTATGCAAAAGGATAATCCACGCCATCTTCTTCGTAAACAGTATCATATCTTCCTGGGCCATAAGAGCAAGACATTTTCAGTTCAAGTTCCTTTCTATAAAAATCTGGATCGCGGGGAATGTCCATTTTAACAGCACCCACCACAATCACTTTTCCTTTTTTTCGGCTTATTACCGCGGAAAGTTCAATAGGGTCGTTACTTGGGGCAGCAGCAGTGATAATCACGCTGTCAAAACCGTGACCTTCCGTAAAGTTATCAATAGCAGTATTTAAATTTGAATCATTTCGAAGCATTGCTCCGTCTGCGCCACTTTTAATAGCAAGGTCTATCAAGTTTTTCGAAAGATCTACTCCAAAAACGCGGCAGCCGTTTGCTTTTAGTAATTGAACAGTCAACTGACCCAAAAGCCCAAGACCTATTACACAAACTTTATCGCCTAATCTTGGTTCTGCCTGACGAACGCCTTGCAATGCAATAGCGCCCAAAGTTGTAAAACTAGCTTCCTCAAAAGAAACATTATTGGGGATTTTAACCACCAAATTCTGCGGAATAGCAACCACCTCAGCGTGCGAGGCGTAATCTTGCCCTGCACAGGCAACACGATCGCCTGGTTTAAATTTGCTGTTACTGTCCATGGAGGCGGCAACAACACCAGCAGTACTGTAACCAAGCGCCTTTAATGAATCGAGTTTGGTTTTTACTTTATCTATGGTAGCTTTTAAACCTTCCTTTTTTATGTTCTGAAGCACTTGTGCCACAAGATCGGGACGTTGTTTGGCTTTGCCTATAAGACTGGCTTTCCCAACTTTTACGGTACCTCTTTCAGTTCCTGCACTTATCAAAGAAAATTTATTCTCCACCAGCACCATATTTTCCGAAATGGAAGGGTTTGGCACTTCATCTACATATAATTCTCCAGTTTTAAAGTTTTGGATTACTTGCTTCATTATTGCGAATTTTGGTGCAAAAGTAAGGTTTTTTAAGAAAGAAAAAATTCTTAAAACATCAAGAATATTACTGCCGGTTATTTTTTTTATAAATTTTTTGGAAACTATTTTTCCATCAGAGAATATTTGGAGAAAATACAATCCACCACTTAAATTAGATACATCAAGTTCATTTGAAAGATATTCCCCGATCAAAATTCCTTGAGTAGTATATTTGTTGTTGGGTTGATAAGTATATAAAATGACTACTTAATAATTATTTTTTTTAATTCAGATTTTGAAGAAGCATCCATCAATTTAACAAAATAAAGCCCTTTTGCCAACTTACCTAAATTGATAAGTTCAACATCTATATTGTTGTCTTCCTTAAGGATTAATTGTCCTAACTGATTATAGACTGTAACACTTATAATAGTTTTTTCTGATGAGATATATAATAATCCATCTGTTGGGTTGGGATAAAGGACGGTATTAATAAATTCATTTTCATTTATGCCTAAAGGCCCTTTGTTTTCGAACCAAATTATTTCATCTTTCGAATTGGAACATGTAAGCACGTCCATTTTTCCATCGCCATTATAATCATCGGCAAAAATTGAGATGGGATTTGGAAGATCAGCGCTGATTATTTGTTGAAAGTTAAAATTTCCACTGCCACCATTTTTAAACCAAGAAATATTATTTGATCCATTATTGGAACTTGACATTATGTCAATATTACCATCACCATCAAGATCTTTTGTAAATACATCATGAGCACCTACCATATTTTCTGAAATAATTCGTGCATTGCTATAAGTGCCTTGTCCATCGGTATTTTCGTACCATATTATTGCTGAATTATCAGTCGTAACAATGTCAATATCACCATCGTTATCCAAATCTGCAACCCGAACTATCCCTGGCTTTCTATTGACATCAATTATGTTAGGAGGGCTAAATGCGTATTGCCCATTTAGTTTCTCAAACCAAACTATTGGGCCCTGCTGAACAGTTTCATCAATGGATGCAACAATATCTTCATCACCATCATTGTCAATATCAATAGGTACAAGAAAAATTACATCACCTATGTTGTTTGAAACTAGATGGGGAGATCCGAAATTACCTAGCCCATCTAAATTTTTCTGCCAGTAAATTTCAGAAAATCTAATTGAAATAATATCAAGATCTCCATCATTGTCGAGATTAATCGTATGAATAGTCTGGCAAAATAGTTCATCCCTAATTATATTTTCAGGCCCAAAATTTCCTAATCCATCTAAATTTTTATACCAAGTTAGTTTCGATCGTCCAGCTGCAAGAACATCTATATACCCATCGCCATCCACATCGCCGATATAAACACAATTTATATTTTTTAAGTGGGCAATTGTCTTAAGTTCAGAAAACGAACCCTGTCCATTTAAATTTTCTTGCCAAACAACACGATTGTCGCCTTTTAGAGCTGAAATTATATCTGTGTCCCCATCCGCATCTAAGTCAACTGAAATTACTTGATTTACGCCATTGGCACTGTTAATAGGCGCCAATTCAGTTCCAGAGTCAAAATTCCCCTGTCCATTCATGTTTTTATGCCAAGCAACGCGATCTGCTTTTCCGGATGAAATTAGCAAATCTGGACCTCCATTATTATTTAAATCTGCAGCGAAAAGTGCATTTACATCTTCAACTGGTTCACCAATTAATTGATAGTTTCCAAAAGTTCCATTGCCATTGTTTTTTCGCAAAACAATTCCGTTAGAATCACCTATGACGATATCAGGATCTCCATCATTATCAAAGTCTTCGGCAAATATTGCGAGAGACCGACCCGATGTAGCTATTTGGTTTGGAGATGAATCGAAGTTTCCCAAACCGTTCGTGTTTTTAAACCATGCAACCACACTTTCACCAGAATATCGCGTGAATACTGTGGCAATATCTAAATCGCCATCACCATCAATATCTGCTAATACAGAAGAATTATATGTTGAAGGTGCATCTATTAAAATTTGCTGTTGGACAAAATTACCTTGGCCGTTTATGTTTTTAAACCATACAATATTGCCAATATAGATACTGCTTCCAGAAATAAAATCCGTATATCCATCTCCGTCAATATCACCGAAATCAATATAGATCGGCTCATCGAAATTTGTAGAAATTATCTGTTGTGGGCCAAATGTTCCCTGTCCATCCATATTTTTGTACCAAGCAATCTTATTATCACTCTTCGAAGTAGAAAAAACATCCAAAGCACCATCTCCGTCCGCATCCAATGCATATACAGAGCTTGCTCCTTCAGTAAGATTAGAAATAGTTTGGTATGCGCCAAAATTACCTTGTCCATTTAAGTTCTCAAACCATCCAATCGAATTTCCTGAGGCCGAAGCAACCAACACATCTATATCTCCGTCTGCATCAAGATCTGCTGCAAAAACTGATGATGCACCCAAAACAGTTTCTGAAATGATTTGTTGTGCTGCAAAATTGTTTTGACCATCTAAGTTTCTATACCAAGCAATTTTATCGTCATGCGCAGAAGCAGAAAGTATATCCAAATACCCGTCGCTATCAAGATCTGCAGCAAAGACCGATTTTGGATTATTTGTACCGCCGGTATCATTGACGGTTACGTGGGTTTCAAAATCTAGTTGTCCAAAGGTATTCAAAGACAGAAATAGAGAAACGAGTATAAACAGAGTATTTTTCATGACAGACAGATAAAGAGGATTATTGACTAAAAATACTAAAAACATTTAATCCTAGCGCTATTCAATGCTAGCATTCAAATGGTAAGTCAATGAAGGACTTGAACTAAATTTAAAATTCAGCACCAGATATAATATTTGGGAGGTGTAATCCTGTCCAACGCGAGCCATGGGATCTCCCAGTCTGAATTTGAAATACTTCCATCAAAGCAACAACAATGCCATAGGAGCTGCATCTAAGGGCACTTAAAGAATCTAAGGGGTTCATACTATATCGAGAGAACCTTTAAAACTTACTAATTTATATTTTGATGCACCTGAGCCTTTAAAATCTGGACCTTGTTAAACCCTACTTATAAGATTGGCTTTCCCAACGTTGACGGTGATATTTTCAATACCTGCAATTATCAGAGAAAATCAGTTCTCTACCAGTGCCATATTTTCCGAAATAGAAGGGTTTGGTACTTCATCTACATATAAATTTCCAGTTTCAAAATTTTGTATTACTTGCTTCATTGTCGCGAATTTTGGTGCAATAGTAAGGTTTTGCTTTAAATACTATTTACAAAACCTGCTCTTCTTTATAAATATACCCCCATAAATTTATTATTTATTATCTTATAGGATACAAAATGATCATTCTTTGAAAACTGGTTGTTTTATTTTCACACTATTAATTTGTCCAATAAGTCACGCACAAGTTATCAATATTCCAGATGCTAATTTTAAGAATGCTCTGCTAAACCACAACCTTGTTATTAATGCCAATGGTGATGGCGAAATACAGGTTAATGAGGCAGGGTATGTAATAAATTTAGAGGTTTCGGGGGGAAATATATCATCTTTAGAAGGAATAGAATACTTTATGAATTTATTATTTTTAAACTGTCAGTCTAATTACGTGATCAATTTCGATATCTCCCAGAACTTTAATCACGCTAATTTACTTTGTGCTCATAATGAATTAATTAGTTTAAATATATCCCAGAATATAAACCTTATTGAATTATCGTGTAGTTTTAATAATTTAATTAGTTTGGATGGATCACAAAATTCAAATCTACTAATTTTAGATTGTTCAAATAATAAATAACCTGTTAAGATTTGTCTCAAAATTAGCAACTCAGCTATTTATTTTGCGATAAAAAAAAGTTGAATTATTTAAATATTCAAAAATGGAAATAACCATAACATGTCCCTCATGTTTGCCAAACACAATCCCAATCTTACCTGCATCCAAGTAGATGATGAGTCAGCCTATCATCCCATTTGTCAAGAAGAATACAGTTACGGATGGTGTAAGAATACTATAGCAAACATTAGTGAATTTTACGCGTTGGGTATTCAAGATTTTAGTGAAATATCATTTACTCTTTATCCTAATCTTGTTCAAAAAAATTTATATATTGATAGTATTGAACCAATTAATTCAATTTATATCTATTCAATCTATGGCAATCTAATAAAAGAAACTTCAACAACGCATAACATCGACGTTTTAGATTTGGATTCAGGATTATATTTGGGAAAGGTTTCAATTGGCGCCCGGACGGCTATTAAAAAGTTTATTAAAATTTAATATTCGTTTGGAATGGGCTTAATTTAGAATTAAGATTCAAATTCCCAATAAGCAATTATACCCCTTTTTCATTTTCTAAATAAATAGCAAGTCCTGAATACCTAAGATTTTCTTTGTTTTTCATACAAAACCAAAATAATACTTATTACAACCCGCAGGTCTTTCCAAATAGCGATTTAATTTGTGCTGCTCTTAGTTGTTTGACTTAGGAAAAGTGAGTATTATTGCCTTCGTTAATTTATGTAATGTTACACTATCATTTTTATTCCGAGTAAACAAACCTCATGCTTCAACATCCAAATATATTGCTGTTGGGAAAGGTAGCCCACCCAAAAACTCAAATTATAAAAGGAGGTATTTCCCGTCATATTAAAGATTTATCGGAGGAATTGACAAGAAATAATATTGCGGTCTCTATTTGGGATTATCGTTTGTTTAAAACCTACAACGAAAATAATATTAGCATATTTGGCCCCTCATGGTGGTCAAAAATAAATTCGGTTTTATTTTCCGTTTTTCGCTTAGGTCTTTTTACTAATAGAAGATATGATTATCTGTCGCTTAAAAACAAGTTCATCGTTTCCCTTCAACTGAAAAGTTTGATTGCTGTTTTAGATGAAGAGAACTTTACCACCGTGCATGTTCATTCTCTTCTGCGACCTATACCTCCTTTTCTTCGCGAGTATTTTCCACATTTGAAGATAGTAATCACAGACCATGGTTTTTGGCAAAAACAAGAAGATGAATTGGCAAAAAGTCAGGATCTTATTTCCAAAAATATCCAGAGCGCGAATACCATAATTTATATTTCAGATTTCGCGCTCGAAAAATTTAAAGAATACAATTTGCCACTGGAAAAATTGGTTAAAATTCCAAATCCCATAAATTTTGAGACGCTTCCATTATTGGATTTACCTCAAAAAAAGCAAATAGTCTTTAACGGGTTCAATGAAACCTTGTCCCGGAAAAATCTTCCCTTACTCATTCAAGCCCTCGAAACGGATGATTTTTTTAACCAGTACAGCTTGGTCGCTATTGTAAATAAAAAGGGCAAACAATACTTGGAAAGCCTGATACTTCCTTTCAAAGTAACGCCCCTGGGCCTTCAGCCGTGGGAAAACATCGTACAACTTTATAATGAGAGTGCACTTTTGGTGGTGCCAAGCCTAAGTGAAAGTTTTGGATTGGTTTATTTGGAAGCGCTGGCAGTTGGCACCCCAATAATAGGGTTTAATGGAACTGTGGAAGAGTTTCAGGAGTCATTAAAAACAAACATTGGATTTCCTTTTGACCCTATAAATGAAACAGCTGGAGATTTGGCCCATAAAATTAAGAATTGCCTAACCAAGTCATTTAATCGGCAGGAGGTTAGGGAAGTCGTGGCAAACCAATATGCCTGGCCTTACCGAATCAGTGCTTTTATAGAATGTTATTCTTAATTTTGTTGTGACTATAGCACCGGATTGGCAATATTCTGAACAAAATAACGATGTTTTCCGAGAGCCGTTTTTTCGATTTTTGGAACGACTCTAAAAATAAGATCAACTTTAGATGAAAATCGCTCGGTTAGAGTTTTATATATATTATCATTGGTTGGATTGACTACCAATACCTCCAATTCTCCGTTTTTATTTTGGATAAATTGGATGGTTTCAAAATGATTCCAAAACTCATTGTGGATTGCAAAAAAATAGGCGATGAATGGGTTTGGAGCACCTTCTCTGTCATAGAAATATTCTTGTTCCCTTCCAATGATGGCGTTGACCGTAAGAAAATTGGATTGTACATGATTAGAATTATCTTCAATTAGGCACAAGTCCTTCGTATCATATCGTTTAAAAATCGTTCCCAATTTGTTGTTGGATGTCCCGATAATTTTATAAATATCTTTTTCGTCCGTGGGTAAGAATTCAATACCCCCATAGGTAGGGTAAAAAAAGTAACGGTCTGCCGAAATACTATATTTAGCCATTACCACATATTCCGAATGACCATAATGATATGCAACAGGAATGGACAAATCACGATGGACATATTGAAAATGTGCCTTGGGAAAAGCTTCAGAACTCGCTAAAATTGCGGTTATGGGAAATTTCGAAAATTGTTTTTCTCCAACCAAATTTATCAAGGTCATTAGGGAACTTGGATAAACAAACAGGAAAAATGGGGGTAATTTCTTTAGAAATTCGACCACCTCATTTTTATTATTTTGATTCAATAAACGAGGATCAATAATATAACAGTTCTCGAGTTTTTGATAGGTAATGAGTTGGGAAGAATTGGAGGTATTTCCACGATAAATTACCCTAAGATCGTATGGTTTGTATCCCACATCGCTCCAAATATCGAATAGGTAGGCTCTTTCCTTTTGACTTGCATAAATAAAATCTCTCTGAAACCTAAAGGGCGTTCCGGAAGAACCGCCCGTTGTGACCTCTCTTGATAAGATTTTGAGCCCGGGATTCCGATACAATTTGGGGTTTTTATTATAATCCTCTTTTTGGGTAACCGGGCTTTCCGAATATTTTGAAAGGATGCTCTCATTATAGATTACAACTTCATTTCTCGACCAAGTTTTAGACTCTGCAATGAGACGTTTATGCTGAAAATAAGGATACCCCAATAAAAGTTCTCTCCAAGAAATTGCCATAGTTTATTTTCAAAAAATTAATTAATTGCCGACCTTCAAATTTTGACCTACTATCTTTTCCCAGCCTTGATTATAAAAATATTTTTGGGTCAAGAAACAAATAAAGAAAGAGAAAAACATTATGCCCTGTGCCAAAAACAAGGTTTCGGTGATTCCGGTTATTGCAATAATCAGAAAAAACGAAAATAATACAAAGTCCTTTTTGCGATGTGACCACGATAATAATGTTAAAAGTAAAAGAATGTAGGCAAACAATAACGGTATCCCACCCCACAGAGTTATCTCCAAATAAGTGTTATGAGCATTGTATTTTTCTCTCAAAAATAGTGTATGTCCATTTTGCTGATATTTTTTCAACAGCATTTTTTTTGAAGCTCCCGTCCCATAGCCTACAATGGGCCGTTCTTCTATAAGTTCCCAAGTATCCTGCCAAAGCAATAGTCTTCCTTGTTTCTCTGGAGTGCCGTCAATTACTTCTGTTTTATCATTGTATTTATAATCATAATTCTTTCCAGCAGTGTAAAGAAATCGTTCTTTGACAATTGGAATATTCCATGCTCCTAACCCCATGACTCCCAATAAAAATAATAGGTTCAAAAATTCTTTATACTTACCACGCCATAACAATCGGACCGTATAAATTGCACCTAACAGTACATATAGAACATATCCCATCCTACTTCCATATAGTATGATAGCTAAAGACAAGTTTAGGGTAACTATTCCAAGTACGGTTTTACTTGAAAATACAGCTTCACTTTTAGGTAAAAAATGCATAAAACTCAAAGCCAATAACGTAAACATCGAGACGTAGGTGGGATGCTGGTTAAAGACTTCCAAAAAGTCATAGCGATAGAAGAAATACCAGTTGAAGTCACTTCCTCCCTCCCATCTAACCATTTGTCTTTTCCAAGCGACAATGAAACAAACCAAAAAGAAGGTTAACAAACTCCAAATAAAGATGCGTAAAATAGTCTTCCGTTCCCTTAACTTCAAGGGAGGACTCAAATAGAAAACGATCGGAAAAACAATAAAAGATAAAAACCGTACAATCTCTTTTTGAGCTTGGTGTGGATCCAATGAATACAAGGAACAAAGAATAATTCCCAAGTAAAATAAACATAACATTAAAAGTGGCGTAAGTATATTCGCTTTCGAAAAGTGAATTTGTTTATAGTTTATAATCCACCCCAAAACAATTATCATAAGTCCGATTGATCCCGTGGCAATGGAAAATAGATATCCAACGGACGCAATGCCAATAGTAATGACCCAAAAACTCCGTTTGTTAAAATTCATCGTCATTTAGGTTTAGAAACCATTTCTTGATTTTTCTGTTTAATGGAAAAGTGTATTATCAAAAGCATCAATAAAAAATGTAGGCCCGCGATACCACTTTCGAAAAAATGTCCTGCCGTAGCGATGATCACTAATAAAGATAGAGCAAAAAAGATTTTAAATTTTCGTTCGAATGGAATTAAAGAGAAAATTCTGTAAAACACATATAAGTAAATTATACATCCGAATAATCCAAAGAATAGAAACAAATCAAAAAAGCCCATTTCAATATAATAATCCTTAACTTCCTGTCCTCCAAAAATATAATTCGGGAAAACCCAATAGCCACTAATCAAGGGTACAAGTTTTTCATTGATAAATTGGTCCCTCCCAGATAATAGGGCAAACAGCAGTCCACCTTTATTGTACATATACATAAACACCGCATAGGAATTGAGCAGGATTTCATTGATAAACGAATTGAGCAGAATATAAACAAAAGTCAAAAGCCCCGCCAAAATACCAAGGACTTTTACTAGGGAAACCCTTATGAGAATATGGAAAAGAGCCAATACGATTAAATATAAAAAAATTCCCTTGGTAGCCACTAAAATAGATGGAAGTAAGACAATCCAGAACATCCATTCTTTTATTCCTAAATAAAATCGTCGATAATAAACCGTTGTGATGGCAAAAATGAACACGAAGGAAGCTTCATTTTGGGCAAAAATCAATCCGTCATATCCAAATCGCCACGGCCCTTTATAGGTAGTAAGAAAAAAAGCTCCAGTTATTAAACCAACGATAATTAAAACATTATTGAACGCAAGGATACGATAGTAGGTTTCCTTAATTATTTTGGGAAATTCATCAAATTTTAGCACATCAGAAACTAGAAAAAAATAGATAAATGGAAATAGATATTTAAAAAGAGTGCTGCTGTTTTCTACAATATCAACATCGTCGAGTTTTTGTCCCAAAAAAAATTGACCCACAAAGAAACTTAGGGTTAATAGCACGATGCAAATTAAAATATCGGCCTTTGTCCGGTTTAAGGTGAGGGTGCCATAAATTAGAATAATAAAAGTAAAGATTGCCTTTATTATTCTACTATAACGGTGAAAATCAGAATCAGAACGGTATAGAATCTTACTAATTCCATCTGAGAAGAAAAAGATAACAAAGGACGTTAGTAAGATAGCTAGGGATATGCGCCTAATTGTTTCCGATTTTATAACATATCTTTTCATAACTTTCTAACGTTGGAAAATATGATTGTTTTATCCATTTTTTTTAAAGTGCCTTAAAATTTGCGCTGCTATAATATTTTTTACTAAAAAATCTAAAAATAAAATAACGGATTGCAAGGATTACAGCTCCGGAAATTGCAATTCCTAGCAATCCAAACAAACGGTAAACCACTACGCACACTATTAGATTCAACATTAATACACTTAAATTGATATAGAGATTAACTTTGAATTTTTTTAAAATTGCCAAATTTGTCCCAAATAGATTCGAAAAGGTGGCGAAAATTTTTCCTGTCAGTATAAACATGAAAAGAACAAATGTATATTTATAAGAGTCAAAATAGCCCGAGTTTATGAGAAGATAATATCCAATTAAAAGAAATAACGCCAGAGAAAGGGTTAAAGTCAATATCTTTTTATTGAGAATGTTCAAATATCCCCGTTGATTTTTAAGTTTTTCAATATCCACCTGTACCAAAGTGTTGGCCACAATCAAAAGGATACTTGCCACATTAAGCCCAAAACTGAATTCAGCAATTTCTGCGTTTGGAGATAGAGAAATCAACTTAATCACGAGAATGTCAATATATAAGAACATCATACTAGAAAAATTGCTTATTACCAATGTAAAAGAGCTGCTCAATAATCCTCTAAACAATTTCCAATATCTCCTCACCTTCCCAAAATTTATTTTGGTCGCTGAAATAGTAACGTACGAAAAGAGTATTGCAATTGGTAACAGAAGATAACTTGGGTAAATAAAAGCCTTCCCCTTTACGTTATAAAAATATATTAAAACGAACATAGCAGTATAAAACAAGAAAGCCACTGCCATTTTATAAATTGAAGCGTAATTGCTTCCATTTTGAACTAATTGATAGGACTGGGCAATACCGCCGGTGAAGAATAATGCAAAAAAGATTAAAGCGGGAAGCAATATCAACCAATCTGCATAAAATAAGCCGATAAAAATCGAAATCGTGGAAAGACCTATTACAAATAGAATAGAAAGTATATAAAAATATAACTTGCTTTCCCTGCTCCGTGTATAGCTCAGAAGCAGAATTGGAAATCCAAATGCGAGTACCGACGAAACAACTTCTATCAGCTTTTTATAAAACTCTAATTCTCCATAATCATTTTTCGTGAGATAATGGGCAGCAAAAAAAAGCACTGCGTATTCCAACCCCCTACTGAAAAGAATGGAGCCGCCATAAATTAAGTAATTCTTATGTAATAGTGTTTTGAGCAAATTTTATAAATAAATCTATAAATCATCTACTGATATTTTCAATAAATCAATTCCGAACCCCGCAAAAATCCAAAACCTGCATTTGGATTTCTCCATTCAATCCCTTAAACTCTTTATGTGCAACCAAAAATACCATTATATCACAAGTGTTTTTGGCTTCCGTTAAAGATGTTAATTTAAACTGATCGTGAGAATTTAAATTTGGCTCTACAAATAAAACTTTAAACCCGTCTGTTTCCAATTGTTCTGCAACATGAAGTGCTGGAGATTCTCTCAAATCATCAATATTAGGTTTAAAGGCAAGCCCCATACAGGCTATAATTGCATCCCTGCCATTTTCTATTTTAAATTGAAGCGCGGCGTTTTTCACTTTTTCAATAGCCCATTCTGTTTTGAAATTGTTTATTTCGCGAGCGGAACGAATTATTTTTGATTCCTGTGGAAATTCAGAAACGATAAACCAGGGATCTACCGCAATACAATGTCCGCCAACGCCTGTGCCGGGTTGTAAAATATTCACGCGTGGATGTTTGTTTGCCAAACGAATCAATTCCCACACATTGATGTTCGCTTTATCACAAATCATAGAAAGTTCATTTGCAAAAGCAATTTGTACGTCTCGAGATGAGTTTTCAACCAACTTGCACATTTCTGCCGTTTGTGAATTTGTTTTGTGCAATTCGCCTTTAACGAAATGTTTATAGAACAACACAGCTTTTTCCGTTGAAACCTCATCAATTCCACCTATGGCGCGATCGTTTTGTTCCAGTTCATAAATTACATTTCCAGGTAAAACACGCTCTGGACAATAGGCAATAAAAATTTCGCCTTTTAATTCTGGCCGTTCCTCAAAAATCAGTTCTTGAACTTTATGGGTTGTTCCTACTGGACTAGTAGATTCTAAAATAACCAAAGCTCCTTTTTGAAGTGTAGGAATTATATTCTTAACCGCACTTTCAACATAAGAGAGGTCTGGTACGTGATTCCCTTTAAAAGGCGTTGGAACAGCAATCAAATAAACATCCGCAGCTACGGGCTTTGTTGAGGCCTTAAGATAGCCCTGTTTCACAACATGGTGAACAAGTCCATCAAGATCGGGTTCCACAATGTGTATTTTACCTTCATTTATGGTATTTACTACACCTTTTGAAATATCTACACCTGTAACGTTTAATCCTTTACTCGCTATCAGTGCTGCGGTGGGAAGGCCAATATATCCAAGCCCCATCATTACCACTGTGGGTTTATTTTCCATGTTATAATTGTTCAATGAAATTTACGATTCGTTCTGATGTTTTTCCATCACCATAAGGGTTGTGCAACAAACTCATCGCGTTATAGTATTCTGTATTTTTTAAAAGTTTTTCAGTTTCAGCTACAATTCTAGCTCTATCTGTTCCCACTAAAAGCACTGTGCCTTCATCCACTGCCTCTGGGCGTTCGGTGGTTGTGCGTGTCACCAATACTGGTTTACCCAAACTAGGAGCTTCCTCTTGAATTCCGCCACTATCCGTAATGATTAGGTATGATTTTTCCATCAACCAGATAAACGCAGGATAAGCTAAGGGCGATACGAGATGTATATTCTCAATTCCGCTAAGTAATTCATTTACGGGACCGACTACATTTGGATTTAAATGAACAGGATAAATTATCTGCACATCTGGATTTTTCTCTGCTATAATTTTTAAAGCAGCACATATATTTATAAGTCCATCCCCATGATTTTCACGTCTATGGCCTGTTACAAGAATAATTCTCTTTTGAAAATTCAAAAGAGTTTTTAAACTTTCAATTTCTTCATCCTTAAAATTTTCATCATTCACTTTTTCAATTCCATAGAGAAGTGCATCGATAACGGTATTTCCAGTGACTAAAATATTTTCTTCTTTGGTGTTTTCAACTAGAAGATTTTTTTTGGAAAGTTCTGTAGGCGAAAAATGATAATCGGCAATTTTTCCAGTGAGCTGACGGTTAAACTCTTCGGGGAAAGGATATTGTCTGTCAAAAGTGCGTAAACCGGCTTCTACATGGCATATTTTTGCACCACTATAAAAAGCAGCTATACCTACAGCCATAGATGTTGTTGTATCTCCGTGTACATACACATAGTCTGGTTTAACCTCGTCTAGAACGGGTTTCATATTTTCAATTATTGTGGCTGTAAGTGTATAAAGATTTTGGTTTGGTCGCATTAAATCCAGATCAAAATCGGGTATTATTTCGAAGAAATCCAGGACCTGATCAAGCATTTCACGGTGTTGGGCGGTAACACAGACTTTAGTGTCAAAGTTTTTATTCTTTAAAAATTTCTGGACCAAAGGAGCCATTTTTATAGCTTCGGGCCTTGTTCCAAAAACTATTAAGTTCTTTTTCATTATTGCAATTGTTTAATTCCAAAAACTAATCTTCTTTAGAAATTTCTTTTAATTTTTTGTATAAATAAATTAGAAAGGAAAAAAAGGAAAAAAATAGTAATAAATATATTGGAGTCTTAATTTTATTTGGAAGTGCCGAAATTCCTTGTTCCTCTAAATTATAATTTCCACTTACCAATTTGATTATTTCGTTTTGATCTATATATTTTGTCTGTAATTTCAATCGATTATTAAGAAGAGCTTGCTTTGTGTTTATCATTTGATATAGATCACTTTGTGTGCTTATATAAACAGATTGAGCTTGACTCTTTTCCGTATTTTCCGAAACGGCTTTCATTACGGAATCTATTTGGGAAATCATTTTCTCATTTTGGGCGATTTGGATCTCAGTATCCTTAAGTCCAACTTTTTGATAAAGCAGAAAATGCTCATTATTATTGAAATATTCTAGAAGGTCGTTTGACAAACTTTCCGAATTATACCCCTTAAAAGTAATATGGATCTGATGGTATTTGTAATATTTACTTATGGTCTTGTCTTTTAAAAATTCTTCCGGATCCTTATCATTATACAAGATTTTCAGTGTTTCTATATTGTCTTTTTTTTCGGCCGTGAAACCATAAACATCTATGATAGGTTCAATTTCAATCTTTATAAAATCTTTGTAATCATCTTTGAATAATGTCTTTAAAAAAATAGAATCATTCGCTTCTCTTTTCATATTCAACATTTCTGCCTCTGAATAGAGGTAATCTGTGCTTTCAAAGTTCGGAATAACTATCAATTCATTATTAAAAATAGGCTTACTGATGCTGTCCAGATAGAATCCCACACCAAAGCCTATAATTATTAATGCAATTGTTATTACTGCGTATTTGCGAAAAAAACCAATGATAAGAAAAAGGAGTTTTGCGATTTTTTTAAAAAACCCGCCAATAGATCTAAACAAATACCCCAAATCAACCTCCTCTGATGAATTCTGCTGTGCCATAAAAACTATTATTATAAATTAATGACTGTCTTTTTTATTACAGATTGTAAGCTTTCCAGCCAATCTATATATTTTAATTTCAATTTATTCTGTGTATTTGTATTATCCAAAACACTATACTCGGGCCGTGCGGCAAAAGTACGGTAATGGTTGGTTTTTGCAAGATTTGAATCTTTTAATTTTTCGTTTTGCTGAAGTATGGCTTCAGCAAAGCCAAACCATGTGGTTTCACCGTAATTGCTGTAATGATAAACGCCGTAATCTTTTGAATCTTGCGCAATTACCTGTAAAAGTGCTTTCGCCAAATCATTTGCATTTGTGGGCGTTCCCGTCTGTTCGGTTGTGATTGTAAGTGGTTTTCCTTCTTCAGCGTATCTTAAGATGGTTTTCAAAAAATTATGCCCGTACTGCGAATACAACCAAGAGGTTCTAAATATAAAATACTTAGTGCAAATTTCTTCTATATATTTTTCTCCTTTCAACTTGGAAGCCCCATAAACATTGATGGGGTTTGTAGGGTCGGTTTCCAAATAGGGTGTTTGTTTTTTTCCGTCAAAAACATAATCTGTAGAAATATGAAGCAAAACAACATCATTCTCTTTACAAGAAATCGCTACGTTTTTTATGGCTTCGGCATTGATGGCAAAAGCTTTTTCAGGTTCGCTTTCCGCGTTTTCAACATTGGTGTATGCTGCGGTATTGATGCAATGCGTAAAGGAATTTTTGCTGAAGAAATCTAGAAGTAAGTCCGAATTTTCTATATCGAGTTCTTCCTTTGAAACGAAGACAAATTCAAGGTCGGGAAAACTGGCAGCTGCATCTTTTATGCATCTTCCCAATTGTCCGTTTGCGCCTGTTACCAGTATTTTTTTCATGAAACCGCTTCCTCAAAACCGGGAAGTTCCAAATCTTTTGCTGAAATAATAAATTCTTCCTTCGGAAGATGCCAATCCAACGCTAAGGTTGCGTCATTATAGATAATTCCACTTTCAGAAGTTTTATCATAATAGTTATCACACTTATACGAAAAAACAGATTGTTCAGAAAGTGTAATAAACCCGTGCGCAAAACCGCGTGGCACAAACAATTGCAGGTGTTCCACATCATCCAAAATAACGGAAAATGATTTTCCGAAGGTTTCTGAATTTTTTCGAATATCTACAACAATGTCCAATACTGTTCCTTTTACAACGCGAACCAACTTGGCCTGCGCCATTTCACCATTTTGAAAATGAAGTCCGCGCAACACGCCTTTTGATGAAATTGATTGATTATCCTGCACAAAATCAATATTAAGTCCCGTAACTTTTTCAAAAACTTTTTGATTGTAGGTTTCGTAAAAAAGTCCGCGCTCGTCCCGAAAAACGTTCGGTTTCAGTATAAAACAATCTTTTAAAGGTGTTTTTTTTAGTTCCAAATCTAGTCTAGTTGAAGTAAATGTTTTCCGTAGCCGCTTTTCAGCAATGGTTCTGCCAACGCTACTAATTGTTCTTTTGAAATATAGCCCATTTCATACGCAGCTTCCTCGATGGCGCCAATCTTAAGGCCCTGTCTTTCCTCAATAACCTCCACAAATTGTGCGGCCTGCATCAAGGAGGCAAAGGTGCCTGTATCCAACCAAGCGGTGCCTTTATCGAGAATGCTGACGCTCAGTTTTCCCTTTTTTAAATATTCGTTGTTAACATCGGTTATTTCCAGTTCGCCACGGGGGCTCGGTTTTATATTGGCAGCAATTTCCACTACGCTATTGTCGTAAAAATAGATTCCCGGAACTGCGTAATTTGATTTTGGATTTTTGGGTTTTTCCTCAATGGAAAGTGCTTTTCCGCTTTTATCAAACTCCACAACACCATATCTTTCGGGGTCTAAAACGTGGTATGCGTAAATCACACCTCCGTCGGGATTGTTGTTTGATTGCAACAATTCCTTTAAACCAGAACCGTAAAAAATATTGTCACCAAGTATCAATGCAACTTTATCATTTCCGATGAAATCCTTTCCAATAATGAACGCCTCTGCAAGGCCATTAGGGTTTGCTTGTTCTGCATATTGAAAATTACAGCCCAATTTTTTGCCATCACCCAAAAGTTGTTTGAATAGCGGAAGATCCTGCGGTGTAGAAATAATCAAAATATCCCGAATACCTGCAATCATGAGTGTTGACAGCGGATAATAAATCATAGGCTTGTCATAAACCGGCATTAATTGTTTGCTCACCGCCAAAGTGATTGGATGCAAACGCGTGCCTGAGCCTCCTGCTAAAATGATTCCCTTCATAATCTGTCTTTATTGTTCAAATACCATTCAATGGTTTTCCGAATGCCTGTTTCAAAATTCTCTTTCGCCTTCCAACCAAGTTCATTTTCAATTTTTGAAGCATCGATGGCGTATCTAAAATCGTGTCCTGGGCGGTCTTTTACAAACGTTATTTGTTCTTTATACGGCGAATCCTTCGGAAGCATTTCATCCAGCAATTCACACATAACATGTGCAATATATAGGTTTTCACGCTCATTGCGACCGCCAATGTTATAGGTTTCACCAAGTTTCCCCTTTTCCAAAGCCAAATAAATTCCACTGCAATGGTCCATTACATAAAGCCAATCGCGCACGTTTTTTCCATCGCCATAAATTGGGATGTTTTCGCCAGAAATTGCTTTCCGAATAATGGTTGGAATCAGTTTTTCTTTATGCTGATTTGGTCCGTAATTGTTGGAACAGTTGGTAGTTACAACCGGCATTCCGTAGGTATGAAAATAGCTGCGCACAATAAAATCTGACGACGCTTTTGAAGCACTGTACGGACTATTTGGAGCATAAGAAGTTTCTTCAGTAAAAAGCCCCGTTTCGCCTAAAGTTCCATAAACCTCATCGGTTGAAATATGCAGAAAACGTGCATTTCTGAATTCATCTTTCAAATCATTTGGGCCGTTCATCCAAGCTTTATAAGCGCTTTGAAGTAAATTGAATGTGCCTACTATATTTGTTTGAATAAATTCCGAAGGTCCCGAAATGGAATTGTCCACGTGGCTTTCTGCGGCGAAGTGAACTATTTTTTGAAATTGATGTTCAGCAAATAAATTTTGAACCAATTCAGCATCGCAAATATCTCCTTTTACGAAGGTGATTTTATCTGAAACTGCCTCCAAATTCTTCAAATTTCCCGCATAAGTTAGCTTGTCCAGGACGAAAATTTCGTCTTCTGAATTTTTAAGGACGTATTCCACATAATTGGAACCTATAAATCCTGCGCCTCCGGTAATCAGTACTTTATCGTTTTTCAAAATTAATTTTTAGAAGTGTCTAAAATCTGTTTTAACATCTTTTCGGTAATCAAATAGGTGGGTTTTACACCCGTGGTGCCCAAGCCGCCAGAAGCCAACGTACTTCCAGTTTCCAATGGATTATCCGAAGCGTAATAGGCATAACGAACCTTCACTTTTGGGCTAATGCTTCGCCTAATTTTTGAAGCCGCCTGAATCGCTTTTTGGTAATGCGCTC